>ULWY01095993.1_pt1 | contig 101817 bp, 104 predicted proteins | sample 1960761 | NCBI WGS metagenome assembly ULWY01 (sample SAMEA4835824, study PRJEB28245) | human gut metagenome | biome: gut microbiome; material: fecal sample | place: Denmark | collected 2008 | reverse complement strand
TGAGTCAACAGCTTCTTGTAACATACGTTTTTCATTTTGAATAATGATTGTTGGAGCACCTAAATCAATAAGTTTTTTCAAACGATTATTACGATTGATTACACGACGATATAAATCATTCAAATCACTAGTCGCAAATCTACCACCATCAAGTTGAATCATTGGTCTAAGCTCAGGTGGAATAACTGGAATGCAATCCAAAATCATCCATTCAGGCTTATTACCAGAAGTATAGAAAGCATCTAAAACATCAAGTCTCTTAAGAAGTCTAACTCTTTTTTGACCTTGAGCAGTTTCTAATTCTTTAGTAATTTCATCAATTTCTTTCTTTAAATCAACTTTTTTCAATAATTCCTTAATAGCTTCAGCACCCATACCAACTCTAAAGCCAGTACCATACTTTTCATAATATGCACGATATTCTTTTTCAGATAAAGTTTGTTTATTTTCTAATGGGGCATTTCCTTTGTCGATAACAACATAACTAACAAAGTATAAAACTTCTTCCAAATCTCTTGGACTCATATCAAGTACAAGTCCCATACGAGAAGGAACACCTTTAAAAAACCAAATATGAGAAACAGGTGTAGCAAGTTCGATATGACCCATACGTTCACGACGAACCTTAGAACGAGTAACTTCAACACCACAGCGATCACAAACTATATTTTTATAACGAACACGCTTATATTTACCACAAGCACATTCAAAATCTTTTGTAGGCCCGAATATTTTCTCACAGAACAATCCATCTCTTTCAGGTCTAAGTGTACGATAATTAATAGTTTCAGGTTTCTTTACTTCTCCATAAGACCATTCACGAATTTTTTCAGGAGAAGCAATACCAATTTTTAATGCATCAAATTTATTTACTTCTATCATTAAAGATCAGCTCCTTCCTCAAAATCTTCATCACCATTAAAGTTACCATCCATAAAGTCTTCATATTCCTCATTGAATTCATCATCTTCATCTTCAGAATATTCATCATCCAATGATTCATCATTATCTGATTCTGATGTTAATTCAGCAACTGGAGTATTTTCTAATTCATCCATAGTTGTATTATTATCATCTTTATCCTCTGCTTCCTCTATTTCCTTTAATTGTAATGTTTCTCCATTATCATTAATAATTGAAATGTCTAATCCTAAAGCTTGGAATTCCTTCATTAATACTCTAAATGATTCTGGAACACCAGCTTGATTAATCTCTTGCCCTTTAATAATTGATTCATATACTTTAACACGACCAATTACATCATCTGATTTAACAGTTAAGATTTCTTGTAATGTATGAGCAGCACCATATGCGTATAATGCCCAAACTTCCATTTCACCAAATCTCTGTCCACCAAATTGAGCCTTACCACCAAGAGGTTGCTGTGTAACTAATGAATAAGGACCAGTAGAACGAGCATGTAATTTATCATCAACCATATGATGTAATTTAATCATATACATTACACCAACAGCGATTCTATGATCAAATGCTTCACCAGTACGACCATCATATAAAACAGTCTTACCATCTTCATCCATTCCAGCTTCCTTCATCATGGCTTTAATGTCATCAATATGGGCACCATCGAATACTGGAGTAGCAATATGTACGCCAAGTTTCTTACAAGCCATACCCATATGAATTTCAAGAATCTGTCCAAAGTTCATACGAGAAGGAACACCTTGTGGATTTAACATAATATCAACAGGAGTACCATCTGGTAAATATGGCATATCCTCTTGTGGAAGAATAAGTGAAATAACACCTTTATTACCATGACGTCCAGACATTTTATCTCCAACTTGAATTTTACGTTTTTGAATTATATAAACACGAATTACTTTACTAACACCAGCTGGTAATTCATCATTATCTTTACGAGAATAAATTTTGATATCATGAACAATACCATCACCACCATGTGGAACACGTAATGATGTATCACGAACCTCGCGAGTTTTTTCACCAAAAATAGCATGTAATAATTTCTCTTCAGAAGTAAGTTCAGCCATACCTTTAGGAGTAACTTTACCAACTAATATATCGCCTTCTCTAACTTCTGTACCAATAGTAATAATACCATTTTCGTCCAAATTGCGACGAGCTTCTTCTGAAACATTAGGAATATCTCTTGTGATCTCCTCAGGTCCTAATTTAGTTTCACGACATTGCATTTCATAATCTTCAAGATGTAAAGACGTAAACTTATCATCTTTTACTAAGTTTTCATTTAAGATAACTGCATCCTCATAGTTATAACCATTAAATGTCATGAAGGCAACAGTCATATTTTTACCTAATGCAAGTTCACCTTTATCAGTAGAGTTTCCATCAGCCAAAATAGTTGTGTCCGCTTTAACTTTATCCCCAGGATGAACAATAGGTCTTTGATGAGAACAAATACTAGAGTTAGCCAACTCAAAGTTTGCAAGTTTATAAGTATCTTTTCCCTCTTTTGTCTTAACAACAACTTTCTTTGCATCAGCGTATTCAACAATACCATCATTCTTAGCAATAACTTCAACACCTGAATCTTTGGCTGCTATAAATTCAACACCAGTTCCAACATATGGAGCTTCAGTTTTAATTAATGGCATTGCCTGACGTTGCATGTTAGCACCCATTGAAGCACGAGTCGCATCATCATGCTCTAAGAATGGAATACAACTAGTAGTTACAGAAACAACTTGTTGTGGACTAACATCAATATAGTCAACTTGCTCAGGTTTGGCCAAAATATTTTCACCACGGAAACGAGCATTAACAAGTTCACTGGTAATAGTATTAGTTTCATCAGTTTCAACTGTTGATTGAGAAATAATAAAATCAAGTTCTTCATCAGCTGTTAAATAATGAACATCATCAGTTATTTTACAATTAACAACTTTGTGATAAGGAGTCATAATGAAACCATACTCATCAATTTTTGCATAACTGGCAAGTGAAGTAATAAGTCCAATGTTTGGTCCTTCTGGAGATTCAATTGGACAAATACGACCATAGTGTGAACTATTAACATCACGTACATCAACACCAGCACGATCACGAGAAAGGCCTCCAGGTCCTAATGCAGAAAGACGACGTTTATTAGTAAGTTCAGCAATTGGATTTGTTTGATCCATAAATTGAGACAATTGTGAACTACCAAAGAACTCTTTCATAGCAGCAGTTACTGGACGAATATTAATTAAAGTTTTAGGAGTAACCTCTTCCATTTCTTGTGTAGTCATTCTTTCACGAACAACTCTCTCCATTCTAGAAACACCAATTCTAAATTGATTTTGTAAAAGTTCTCCAACTTGACGAATACGTCTGTTTCCTAAATGATCAATTTCATCAAAATTACCAACACCTTGTAAAAGGTTTAAGTAATATGATACAGAAGCATAAACATCAGAAATAGTTAAACGTTTAACATCAATTGTTTGATCATTTCCAATAACCAATAATTTTTTCTTTTTATCGCTTGGATTAAAGATTTTAACTATTTGTACTTTATTGTATTGATCAAGTTCCTCATTAATCTTAACTTCAACTACACCAAAACCATTAGCTAATGCTTCTTTTAATACATCAATATTAGCCTTAGTAATTTTAGTACCTTTTTCAAGAACAACTTCACCATTATTAGTAATGTCTTCAGCAAGAGTTTGATCCAATAAACGATCAACTACATTTAGTTTTCGATTGAATTTATAACGTCCAACCTTTGCTAAATCATATCTAAACTCATCAAAGAATCTTGTAATAATTTGATTCTTAGAAGAATCCAAAGTAACAGGTTCACCAGGTCTTAATTTTTCATAAATTTCAATTAAGGCTTCATCTGTATTCTTTGTAGAATCTTTTGCTATAGTATTTTTTAAATACTCATCTTCACCAAACATTTTAAATATATCATCATCACTAGATAATCCAAATGCTCTAAGTAAAGTAGTTAAAGTAACTTTTCTAGTACGATCGATACGTACATATAAAACATCTCTAGCATCTGTTTCAAACTCTAACCAAGTACCACGTGTTGGAATAATTTGTGAAGTAATTAATTCACGACCAGACTTATCTATTTCATGATTATAATATACACTTGGAGAACGAACCAATTGTGAAACGATAACACGTTCAGCACCATTTATAACGAAAGTTCCAGAGTCAGTCATCATAGGCATATCACCCATGAAAATTTCTTGTTCTTTTACTTCTCCTGTCTCACGGTTAAATAAACGAACCTCAACTCTTAATGGAGCAGCATAAGTACTTTCACGATCTTTACTCTCTTTAATTGAATATTTTGGCTCATCAAAATGATAATCACCAAATTCAAGCGATAAAGTTCCAGAGAAATTTTCTACTGGAAATAGATCTTCAAATACTTCTTTAATTCCTGTATCAAGGAACCATTTGTATGATTTTTTTTGAATTTCTAATAAATCTTTTAATTCATAGGTATTTCTAATTTTAGAGAAATTTCTTCTCTCACGGTAGTCACCAGATTTTACTATTTTATATGACACTTATTTTCACCCCACACATAAAATTTTCTACGGATTTTTGTTTACAAAACAAAGTCAGCAATTAATATTATCAACACAAAGATAACAAAAAGTCAATTACAAACTACATTTAATTATAAAAAATCCTTTACTCTTTTTTAATATATCTACATTATATATTTTCTCTAAGTCGACAATTAGCGATTTTGCACCCTGCTCCTTACGAATAACCAAGAAGAGTTTACCATCATCTTCAAGGTAATTTCTTGCATTCATCACTATATCATAGACTATCTTTTTACCAGCCCTTATCGGAGGATTAGTAATAATAGATGAGTATTTTGAAGAAACGTTTTCATAAACATTACTTTCGAAAATATTAACATTAGAAACACCGTTCTCCTTAGCATTTCTAGATGCCAAATGCAAAGCTCGCAAATTAACATCTACCATATCAATATTTGCCGAAGTAAGTTTACCGATAACAACACCAAATACTCCATAACCGCAACCCATATCCAGAATTTTGCCTCCAACCTCTTCAAGCGGGATTGATTCAAGAAGAAGTCTACTGCCAAAATCCAAACCGTCTTTTGAAAAAACACCATTATCAGTTAAAAATGTAAACTTTTTACCTAGTACAACACATTCAGTTTTTCTAACATTACTAGGCAATTTCTCGTTGCTAAAATACTGCCCCATTTTTAATCTCCTTTGACAAAAAAAGAAAGAAGAAAACCGCCATAAATATATTAGTTTTCTTCCTTTCGAAACATATATTACAATAAAAAGTAATTATTGTCAAATATTTTTTTATTTTTTTACAAATTTTTACAAAAAAGAAGTTAATTACTTAACTTCTACAGTAGCTCCAGCTTCTTCTAACTTAGCTTTAATTTCATCAGCTTCAGCTTTAGCAATATTTTCTTTAACAACACCGTTAGCATCAACGATATCTTTAGACTCTTTTAAACCTAAACCAGTAATTTCTTTAACTACTTTAATAACAGCAACTTTAGCAGCTCCAGCATCAGCTATTGAAACAGTAACCGTACTTGGACCTTCATCAGCAGCAGCTCCAGCAGCTGGTGCAGCAACAGCAACAGCACTTGGATCTACTCCAAATTCTTCTTTCATTGCATCTACTAATTCCTTAATTTCTAATAAATTCATTTCTTTTAAACTACTGATAAATTCGTCTTTTGTTAATTTAGCCATTTTCTATATCCTCCTATACTAATATTTTAATTTTAATTAATTTTCTTTTTGTTGACTATATAAGTCTAAGCAAATTGATAAGTCTCTTGCGATACCCATCATACCACCAGCAAGCATAGTAAGTAGACCTTCTCTTGATGGTATAGTAGCATATTCTGCTAATTTAGCTTGATCAGCCTTTTCTCCATCTACAATCCCTACTTTTAAAACTAATGCTGGATGATTTTTAGCGAATTCAGACAAAGTCTTGATTGGTGCGATTTGATCATCACCAAATGCAAAAGCACTAGGTCCATTCAATGATTCATTTAAATCTATTCCTAATTCATTGAAAGTGCGAGCCATCAAAGTATTTTTATATACTTTATAATCAGAATTAGATTCTCTAAGCTTGATACGTAGTTCCTTAGCTTCACTATCTGTAATACCACGATAATCGAATAAAACAATAGTCTTAGCATTTTGAACACGATCCTTTATCTCATCGATAACGCCTTGTTTTTGCTTTAAGATTGCTTCACTTGCCATAAAACACCTCCTTAATTTTTGTAAGGATGCCATAAAAAAGTTTCTTAAACTAACCATAGCTCAAGAAACTTTCCATACTTTATAAAGTCCTCGGTAGGATTTACTTCAATACCTACTGTCTATGGCACCAACAAATTGTCTTTATTATAACCTACAAAATCCTATTTGTCAAAACTATTTTCAACTTTAATTCCAGGACCCATTGTAGAAGATATTGCAATATTCTTTACATAATCTCCCTTAACAGTTGCAGGTCTAAGTTTAATTATATGAGTAACAAAAGCATCTAAGTTAGCAAGTAAATCTTCATCTGAAAAAGAAACCTTACCAATAATACCATGAATATTACCATAACTATCTGTTCTATATTCAACACGACCAGCTTTAACTTCTTGAATTGCTTTAACAACATCCATAGTAACTGTACCAGTCTTTGGATTTGGCATTAAACCTTTAGGACCTAATACCTTACCTAATTTACCAAGTAAAGGCATCATATCAGGTGTAGCAATCATTGTATCAAAATCAAACCAGTTTTCCTTTTCAATTTTTTCAAGCATATCAACATCACCAACATAGTCAGCTCCAGCTTCTCTTGCTTGGTTAGCTTTTTCACCCTTAGCAATTACTAAAACCTTCTTAGTCTTGCCAGTTCCCTTAGGAAGTACTATAGCACCTCTTAATTGTTGATCTGCTTTTTTAGTATCAAGATTTAACTTCATAGCAACTTCAACAGATCCATCAAAAGAACTAGTAGATGTTTCTTTTACTAACTTAATAGCCTCTTCTTTTGTATATACTTTGTTCTTTTCTATTTTTGAAAGAGCCTCAGTATATTTCTTACTTCTTCTTTTCATTTTCTTTCCTCCTTATGTGGTAAAAGCGGATTATTTATTAATTTTCCTTCCACATAGGTTAAACCTATATGATTAATTACTTCCTAAGAATTACTCTTGACCTTCAATAGCAATTCCCATATTTTTAGCAGTACCTGCTACAATCTTCATAGCTTCTTCTACAGAATATGCATTTAAATCTGGTAATTTGATTTCTGCTATTTCTCTTAATTGAGCTTCTGTAATAGTAGCAACAACTTCTTTAGATCCTTTAACTGAACCTTTATTGATTTTTGCATATTTCTTTAATAAGAAACTAGCTGGTGGAGTCTTGATAACAAAATCAAAACTTCTATCATCGTATACTGAAATTTCTACTGGTAAAACGTCACCCATTTTATCTCTAGTAGCATCATTATACTTAGTACAAAAATCTTGAAGATTGATTCCTGCTGGTCCTAAAACAGTTCCTACTGGTGGAGCTGGTGTAGCTTTTCCTGCTGGAATTTGTAACTTAATTTTCTTTATTGCTTCCTTTGCCACGAAAAACACCTCCTATATTTTTAGTTTTCGCGTAGTGGTCCAAATAGCTCGATTTCCGCTTAACAATGCAAACCATGCTTCCCACTAAATCTATATTAAATTAAATATAGCCCTTAAATAATAACACAAAGATCCATATATTTCAAGCGTTTTATGCTTTTTCTATTTGACCAATTTCAACCTCAACTGAAGTTTCTTGTCCAAATAAGTCAACAAGTAACATAACTTTTTGATTTGGAAGATCAACTGAGTCAACTTTACCATACATTCCATTAAATGGTCCAGCTATTATTTTAACCTTAGTACCTTCCTTAAGTTCTTTATCAACATCAAGTCTACTAATACCCATATTGCCTAATATTTTATCTACTTCATAAGGTTGTAAAGGAGTTGGTTTAGCACCTTTTCCAGATGAACCAATAAAACCGGTAACACCAGGAGTATTACGTACAACATACCAAGCCTCATCTGTCATAACCATTTCAACTAGAATATAACCCGGAAACATTTTTTTAACTTTTTCCTTAGTAACTCCATCTTTAACTTCTACAACTTTCTCTTCTGGAATAACTACCCTAAAGATATAATCTTTCATGTCCATAGATTCAGCTTTCATTTCTAACTTTTCCTTAACCTTATTCTCATGTCCTGAATAAGTATTAACTACATACCATTGTTTTTCCATAGTTACCTCCTTATATTAATGATTGAATTAAAGCAAATATAACTTCAATTAAATAAAAGAATAAAGAACAAAATATAATAAATACAATAGTAGCAATAGAATATTTAATCATATCATTTTTACCTGGCCAATGAACTTTAGCAGTCTCACTCTTAACACCATGACAAAAAATCCTAAATCTAACCCATACACTTTGTTTCTTTTCAACATTCTTTTTATTCTTTTTAGTATCAGTCGCAACAGACTTTTTAGTAACTTTTTTATTTGTTGTCTCAGCCATAACTAATCATTCTCCTTATTTTTTTAATTCAAAATAAAAACACTTCCAAGTGCTCATCTATAAAATAGCACAAACACTAAGAAATGTCAAATACTTTTAATTATTTTGCTAATAACACCAAAAGTGTAAATATAAAGCCAAGTATACCAACTATAAATGGAACAACCAAGAAACTAATATATGCAGTATCACTCATACCTTTTAAATTTTTATATATAGAATCATTTATCTTGGAATTAGTAGAATCATAAGTATTTAATATACTGTGTCCATTAGAATAAACTCGTGCCTTATTTATGCCAACACCAGTTGTTTCATTTGAATTAGAATTTCCATTTACTTCTCTTTCTAATGCCTCTAAATCACGCTTTCTTCTTTCTGCTGTATAATCAACAAAATATACACTAGCATTTCTTTCTATCACACCCTTGTAATAAGGAATATCACCTTCAGGTAAAAACGTTTCAAATTGTTTGAAATTTTCTTTTAAAAAAGTTGGATTTAAATACTGTAAGCAATTAGAATAAATACCAATTTGTAACAAAGCAGAACGTCCAATATCTTCTCTAACATATTCCTTTTTAACAACATAACTATCAGTATCCATAGGAATCAAAGAATCAAACTTAATTTTTTGTAAAGAATCATCCAGAATTTCCACCTTTGTAGGATTAAAAGAACCTATACAGAATCCTTTCTCATGAATATACTTCATAGCACTATCCATATTAACAAAAAGAGTATGAAGATCATCTTCTGTATAAGAAGTTGCTGAAAGCCATTCCAAAAGAGTAATGCTATTTGTAGACTGATTAACTCGATTCATCACACTCACCCTACTATAATTGTAAAACAAAATATTAAAAATTACAAATACTAAAAAATTTTTTTAGCCCTACTTCGTAAAATTCTCCTAATCCTGCAAAGTCTTGCATCAATAGAACTTAATGGAATATCCAAAAGTCTACTGATTTCTTTATAGCTAAAACCATTATATCTAAGTTCAAAAACACTACTATCAGAAATATCAAAATAATTTTTATAAACAGCAAAGTCAGCTTCTAAAAGTTCCTGTTCCAAATAAAAGTCAGGAGTTCTATTATCTTTTATACTATAGCAAAAATCTTCACTCAACGCTGTATTAAAATAGTAATTTTTATTACCTCCCATTTTTCTACAATAAGTTATCATTTTTCTTTCAACACAAACACACACAAAAGTATAAAATAAAGTACCAGAATTTTCATCAAAGCTATCAATAGCGTGATTTAAGCCAATCAAGCCTTCCTGAACCAAATCATCAAATTCAACTTTTATTGCCTTCGCCAAAGATAAATAATTAAAAGCAATTCTTTTAACAATAGGAATATATTTATTAAATATTATTTCTCTTGCTTCCTCATCATTTTCTCTAACCATATACACAACTTCATAATCATTTACATTTTTATAATCCATAATACCTCTACTTTCTATTACGGATTACCTCATATATCATAATACCAGAAGCTACAGATGCATTAAGACTATTAGTAGTACCATACATTGGAATCTTAGCAATAAAATCACATGATTCTTTTACTAATTTTGACATACCAAAATTTTCATTTCCAATAACCAAAGCAATTTTTCCAGAGTAATCTATATCTCTATAATCAACACTATCTTCAAGAGCAGTACCAACTATCCAAAAACCATTTTTCTTTAATTCAGAGATAGCAGCAGTTAAATTAGTAACCGCAACAAGATTAACACAATCTAAAGTTCCAACACTCGTTTTCATAACAGTAGAATTAATCTGTACCTGACGATCTTTTGGCATAATAATAGCGTCAACACCAGCAGCTTCACAAGTTCTAATGATAGCTCCTAAATTATGCGGATCTTCAATATGATCAAGCAAAACAAAAAATGAAGCATCATTAGTTAATACATCTTCTAAATTTTTATACTTGTAATCCGGAATAAATAAAATTATACCTTGATGAACACCATTAGCCAAATGATCAATTTCTCTTTTTGATTTATATTCTACCGGCAAATTTTTCATTTTTATAAGCTCATTTAATTTTTTATCATTAAAACCATCTTGCAAAATTATTTTTTGAATCTTTTTATTATTTTCTAATAGTTCCCTTGCAACATTTCTTCCATAAACCAACATTCTATTCACCTAATATAAACTCCATTATTTCGTTTATCCTTTCTGTATTCTTCATCAATTCCAAATATCCAATAATTGCTTCTAACCCAGTCGCATATTTATAAGTAATAATATCACAACTCTTTGGATGAGAAGTAGTTTTATAATTTCTTGCTCGTCTAAAAACATCAAGTTCCTCATCAGTCAAAAAACTATTGTCAAGTAACTGCGTAATAAATTTAGCTTGATTACTAGCACTAACATAATTAATAGCTCTTTTTTGTAAATCATTGACATTAGCAATTCCTAAATTAATTAAGTATTTTCTAACATAATTTTCGTAAACTGTATCACCTAAATAAGCAAGTACTAATACATTAATTTCTTTAATATTCATAAAATCACATCCCATACCATTGTATCATACAAATAAAAATCTACACATATTTTGTGTAGATTAATACATTAAATCAATTCGTAAGTTGTACCTTCTCGAGTATCAATTAAACGTACACCTTTTTCAAGCAAATCATCACGTATTCTATCGGCTTCTACAAAATTCTTACTTTTCTTAGCTTCATTACGTAACCTAATACTCTCTAGGATTTCACTTTCATCAACTTTAAGTTCTTTCTTTTCAGACTTTAATAAATCAAGAGATAAAACTTCATCAAATTTTTCAATCAATTTACGTTTAGTACCATCATTAACGCTATCATCTTTTAAAACATCATATACCAAAGTAACCATATTAGAAGTGTTTAAATCATCTTCTATAAAGTTTTTAAATTGTTTTAAGTATTCATCATATTTATCCTCTTGCACATCACCAACACCTAATTTAAGAATACGATTTTTTAATTTTAAATAAGCCTGTTCGGCACCATCTAAAATGTCGTAACTAAAAGTTAATTGATTATGGTAATAAGAATTTAAACATAAATAACGATAACTTAAAGGATTATAACCTTTTTCTTCGAGTAAAGAAACCGTTAAAAACTCGCCAGTTGATTTACTCATCTTACCAGATTTATTATTTAAGAAACCATAATGAATCCAATAGTTACACCATTTATGACCTAAGTAAGCTTCACTTTGAGCAATTTCATTAGTATGATGTGGAAATATAGCATCTTCGGCTCCACAATGAATATCTAACTTTTCACCCAAATATTTTATTGAAATACCAGAGCATTCAATGTGCCATCCAGGATATCCTCTACCCCATGGTGAATCCCATTGTAACTCCTGATTATCAAATTTAGAATTAGTAAACCATAAACCAAAATCAAAAGGATTACGTTTAGCCTCATCAACTTCTATATCATTTCTAACTGCAACCAATAACTCATCACTATTGCGACCAGATAACTCATAATAATTAGGAAATTTAGAAGTATCATAATATACATTACCATTTGAAATATAAGCATACCCATCTTTCAATAATTTTGTAATAATTTTAATATACATTTCTATATTATCAGTAGCATTTGATACAACATCAGGTTTTCTAATGTTCAATTTACAACAATCATCAAAAAAGCAGTCTGTATAAAACTTAGCTATTTCTAAAGAAGACTTATGTTCTCTTTTTGCCGCAACCATCATTTTATCTTCACCAACATCGCCATCACCAACAAGATGACCAACATCAGTAATATTCATAACTCTTTCTACATCATAACCAATAAATTTTAAACTTTTTTCTAAAACATCTTCCGAAATATAAGTACGTAAATTACCTATATGTGCATAACTATAAACCGTAGGTCCACATGTATACATTTTTACTTTTCCTTTTTCGTTGGGAATAAACTCTTCGACTTTTTTTGACAATGTGTTATATATTTTCATTATTCTCACCTCACGAGAGTAGTATAACATAATACAAAGTAAAAATAAACTAATGATTAGTATTAACAAAATTATTTAAATACTTATTTAACACTTTATCCACATGCCTTGCTCCAAATTCGCAATAATTACATTCTCCTTTAACTTTATCCACAAATTCTGTGGAAATTTTTAATTTATCAAAACCTAACTCTTCAGCTCTTACTTTAATTATTTTACTAATAACTTTATCATTAATATCGTCAAAATATACAACCTTATCTATTCTATTAACAAATTCAACACCTAAAAAACTTTTAAACTTATCCACAACAACATTAGTATTATCAAAAAATCCGATATTTTTAGTATTCATCCCTAAATTAGATGTCATAAAAATAATAGTATGACTAAAATCAATCTTCTCACCTAATGAATTCGTCATATAACCATCATCTAACACTTGTAAAAAAAGTTTTAAAACATCCGGGTGAGCCTTTTCTATTTCGTCTAATAATACAATTGAATATGGATTAGACTTAATTTTATTTAAAACATAATTATTATCGCTATAACCAATATATCCTGGCGGAGAGCCAATTATTTTACTAATAGTATGCCCTTCCCTAAATTCACTCATATCAATTTTAATAAATGCCTCAGGTGAATAAAGTAATTTAGCATATTCTTTTACTAAAAGTGTTTTACCAGTACCTGTTTTTCCGACTAATAAAAATGAATATGGAACATTTTTTATAACTTTAGGCATTGATATTAAATTAACAATATCATCTATTACTCTATCTTGTCCTATAATTTTCTTTTTCAAATACTTAATAACTTGGTTTTTATCGAACTTAAGTATTTCTTTTACAGGAATCTTAGTTTTATCGTAAATGACATCATAAATAATGTCTTTACTAATCTTTTTAATTGAAGAGGCACTATTATTTTTAACGAAATTTTTATTCAAAGATGATTCTAGTGCAAGTTGTTCTTCTTTCAATTTACTAGCCATCTTATAATTGTGATTAATAATTGCCTTATTCTTTTCTGCTCTAATATCATTAATTTTCATTGTTAGTAATTTACTTTTCTTTTCATAAGCATTATCAATAATTACAGTTTTGCAACAAGCTTCATCCAAAACATCAATAGCTTTATCTGGAAATTTACCAGCATTAATGTATCTATCAGATAATTCAACAATCAAATTAACTATTTCGTCACTAATTTTTACACCATGATAATTTTCATATATTTCTCTTAGTTGAAACAAAATATTTTTAGTATCAAATGCGTTAGGCTCCAAAATATTAATTTTTTGAAAGCGTCGATCAAGCGCCCTATCTTTTTCTAAATACTTTTTATATTCCTCAGTAGTAGTAGCACCTATAATCTGAACTTTTCCCCTTGCTAAATAAGGCTTTAAAATATTAGATGCATCTATTGCTCCTTCCGCCCCACCTGCACCAACTAAAGTATGAATTTCATCTATAAAAAGAATTATATTTTTTTCATTTTCTAATTCTCCAATTATTTTATTAATTCTTTCTTCAAATTCACCTCTATATTTTGTGCCAGATATCAAACTTGCCATAGATATGCTAAAAACTTTACTATTTTCTAACTTTTTTGGAACACTGCCTTTAACGATTCTTCGCACTAATTCCTCTACTATAGCAGTTTTTCCAACTCCTGCATCCCCAATCAATAAAGGATTATTTTTAGTTCTCCTTAATAATATTTCAATTACACGACTAACCTCACTATCACGACCAATAACTGGATCAAAGCCATCGTCACAATATTTTTTATTTAAATCAACCGCAAACTCTTCCAAATATAAATTTTTTCTTCTCTTACTAGAAGAAGCAATAAGTTTATTTGAAAACTTATCATATAACAAATCAATATCTACATTCATTCCAAGAAGTATTCTATTAGCAACACCGTCTCCTTCTTCTAAAAGAGAAATAAATAGTTTATCAACGGTAACCATAGAATCTTCATCTTTACAATCTAAAATAGCATTTTCTATTATTCTTTTAAGTAAAGGTGTATATAAAAACCAATTGTTACTTGATTTGCCGATTCCAATAACTTTAATAATTTCATCACGATATTTATTATAAGTAATCTGATATTCATTCAACAACTGCGTAATTAACAATTCTCCATTATGTAAAATAGCCAACAATAAATGTTCGCTTCCAACATAAGGATGTTTTAAATCTAACATTTCTTTTTTGGCCATTAATAGTACCTTTTGGGAATCCTCATCAAATTTTGAAAACAATAAAATCATCTCCTTAAGATAATTTTATTTCTAGTATAACCATAAAATCAATAAATTACGTCCACAAAAAATAGACAAAAATAGCAAAAAAAAGAAGCACAAAACATGCTTCTTTACAAATTCTATAGTAATACTAATATAGTAAATACGATTAATAATATAACTAAGAACTCTAATAACAATTTCCAAATTGTCTTTAGCCATTTTTTATATGGAATATCTAAATATGATAATGCAACCATTAAGATAACACTTGTTGGCGCAAATAACATTGTAAATCCATACATAGATTGGAAAATAACACCAATTACTGGATAACTAGCAGTATCAGTAACAACACTAGTTAAATACATAAGTACACTTTGGAAAGCATAAGATGGATCAACATTAAATGCACTAGCTAAAGTAGCAACAAATGAAGATACTAAAGCACCAACAAATCCAAACTTTTTAGCAGCTCCTAATAGAACTTTATAAATAGTTAATTGGAATGGATGGTAAGTTACGATAACTAAACAAGTATATACTAAAACTACAATTAAACCTAATGGTAAAGCTTTTTTAATACCTGCTAAGAATCCATCTAATACATCATTAAACTTAACTTTATAAACCAAAGATAAGAATAAAACTAATAAAGTTAATGGGAACAATAAATCAATAACTGTCCAATAACCAAATGCATTTATAGTTCCAAGCAATTTGCTCCAAATTGGGAACCCAAACATTTCAGCCTTAGTTACCCCAGTAGTAACAGTTGAAAAAACTTCATTTCCAAAACCATTGCTCCATGGTAAAAATGCTAAAACAAATAAAACAAATAATAAACTAAATACTACTATAAATGGCCAAATCGAATGACTTCCATTTACCTCTGCTGGTACATACTCATTTAACTCAGTACCATTAACTGTCTCTTTAACAACAATAACATCTTCATCTTTTAATGCTGCTTTAATATTTTTATTAGAAGAAGACTTTCCACTCTTTTTAGATCCAGATTTAGTTTTTGTACTATTTTTAGAATCTTTAGTAGTTTTTGTTGTCTTTGCTGCCTTAGTCTTTTTAGTTTCTTCTTTCGCTGAAACTTTAACTTCAGGCTTTTTTACTTCTTCCTTCTTAATAACAACAGCTGCTAATTGCTTCTTATTAATATAGAAGATAACATTAACAACTAAAATTATTAAACCTAATAATAAGATAACAATTTTAGTTATAATTTCAGAAGTAATTCCAAGAGACAATGCACTCATGATAATATTAGTATTACCATAGCCATATGTTGAACCTGCTATACCAACCATAACAGAACCAACCAAAACCATAGCTGCAACCATTTTATCAAATCCCATTAATAAAATAATTGAAACTAACATTGGAAAGAATACAAGTAATGCTAATTGCATACCTCCAAGTGAAGTAAGAACAGCGATTAGTAACATCATAATTACTAAAACCATTTTCTCTGTTCCTTGTACTTTTGCAACAAACTTGTTTAAAAAAGTACGATAAGCAGGAATCTTATTTAGTATTCCATAGAAGCCACCAATAGCTAATATGAAAAATGCAATATAGCCAAAATAAGAAAGTGCTGTAACTGGATAATTGAATAAATCAAAAAATCCCATTTGAATGCGTCCTTGATCAGCAAATTGTCCTGAATATACTGCAGCAGGTAATACCCAAGTGAATAACATAAATGCCATAATTGTAACAAGTATAACATTAATGACACTGTTCTTTTCGCGCAAAGCCATAATTACAAATACAAGCTCTGCTAGCCAAAGTATTAATCTAGTAATATAAGACCAATCAGCATCTGGCAAGAACCATGATACAATCATTAAAACAGTTACAATAATCCAAAGAACATCCTTTAAAATATTATGTTTTTTCATAATTAACCTCCCACTATAATTATACTACATGGAGTTGATTTTACAAGCATTTACACCATTTTTTAGCAAAAAAAAACAATTTTAGAAAGCATTTTTATCGTAAAAATAATAATTAGCTCTCAAAAAATTGTTTGATTAATTATTTTTGTTTCATAGTCGGGAATAATAATACATCACGAATAGAGTCCTGTTCTAAGAAAAACATACAAAGTCTGTCTATACCATAACCAATACCACCTGCTGGAGGCATACCATACTCTAATGCCTCTATAAAATCCATATCAATATCATTAGCCTCTTCATTACCAAGATCTCTTTCCTTAAGTTGCTCTTCAAATCTTTCTAATTGATCAATTGGATCATTTAATTCAGTATATGCATTAGCAAACTCTTTACCAGCAATGAATAATTCAAATCTATCAACAAATCTAGGATCATCTGGATTTTTCTTTGTCAATGGACTAATTTCAATTGGATGACCATATAAGAATGTTGGTTGAATTAAAGTTTCTTCCACATACTTTTCAAAGAATAAATTAACAATATGACCAAAACTCTTTTGATGTTCTTCTACTGGTATATTATGTTCTTCAGCTAATCTTAAAGCCTCATCCAAACTCATTTCTTCTTTAAAGTCAATACCTGTCTTTTCTTTAATAGCATCAACCATACTAACTCTCTTCCATGGCCCAGATAACTCTATATCATGCCCATACCAAGTAAATGTAGTACGCCCAAACACTTCCTTACCAATTGTTTGAAACATAGCCTCGGTCATATCCATCATACCCTCCAAGTTACTATAAGCTAAATATGCTTCCATCATAGTAAATTCAGGGTTATGTTTTGGATCCATTCCTTCATTTCTAAACACTCTACCTATCTCATAAACCGCTTCCATTCCACCAACAAGTAATCTCTTTAAAGGCAATTCCAAAGCAATTCTTAAATACATATCCAAGTCTTGTGCATTATGATGTGTAACAAAAGGTCTAGCACTAGCACCTGTCAACAATGTAGATAAAATAGATGTTTCAACCTCTGTAAATCCTCTATTATCCATAAATTTTTGAATACATCTAATAATTTTAGGTCTAGTAAAAGCGATTTTCTTAGACTCTTCATTCATTATTAAGTCAACATAACGTCTTCTATATCTTTCTTCAATATCAGTAAGACCATGAAACTTCTCTGGTAATGGTCTTAAAGCCTTAACTAAATGAATATACTTCTTTGCTCTAACACTAATCTCACCAGTATCAGTCCTAAATACAGTACCCTCAATACCTACAATATCACCAATATCACATTTTCTAAATAAGTCATAATTTTCTTCACCAACGGTATCTTCTCTCATATATATTTGTAATTTTCCATACCTATCTTGAATATGAAAGAAACCAGCTTTTCCCTTACGACGTTTAGTCATAATTCTACCAGCAACCACAACAACTTTTTCATTGTTCGCTAATTCTTCCTTAGTTTTATCAAAATATAAATCATTTATTTCTTTAGAATTAGTATTAGTATCAAACCTTTGACCAAATGGATCTATTCCTTTTTCTCTAAGATCAACAGCCTTTTCCCTTCTAACTAATTCTTGCTCTGTAAATTCTCTCATAAAATCTCTCCATTTCTAAACTTTAACAACCACAGTATGAGCAATTTTATCGTGTAATCCCATACCAGTTTTACTCCACATAACCATAAAAGCACAAGTTAGTAATAAACCATATTTTAAAGCACCACATAAAAGCGTTCCATAAAAATAAGTATCCATGTTTCCTAATGTAACAATGGCTAAAGAAAGCATATCAACAAAAATAGAATTAATAATCAATGCTCTATAAATATAATTATTAGTAGTTAATTTTCTACCATCAGAACTAACAACTTTTATTTTCAATATTTTCTTACCAATAGTTTGTCCCTTATTATAATACTGATAAACAACAAAATATAAAATTGATAAAAAAATTGTTATTAATGATATAACCCCCTGCTGTCTAGCAAGCTGATATGTAACACTTTTAGCCTCATTCATATAAGTTACCATATCAATTTTGCCAGAATTATACTTTTCAACAATTTCATTAGCACTACTATTTAAATTATTAATAGAATCTACATCAACAAAAGGATAAGAAATTAAAGATGCTAAAGAAGAAATTATGAAAATATCTAATATAAATGCAGCCAATCTTTGTATAAATAAAGCTTTTTTTTCATTTTTATCTGTCTTCACTAGACAACACCTCACTAAACTCATTCAATATATTAATTATATCACAAACTTTAGTAGTTTTATATATTTTATTTTTAACATCATTAGCACCAGGAATACCTTTTAAATACCAAGCAATATGATTTCTTATTTCTAAACAAGCTAATTTTTCATTTTTCAACTCATCCAAATACTTTAAATGTTTAAGTACCATATCAATTTTTTCAAGATCACTAACTTTAACTATTTTTCCTTCATTAATATAACTGATACAATTTTTAATTAACCAAGGATTACCAAGCACACCTCTACCAATCATAACCGCATCACATAAAGTTTCATCAAGCATCCTTTTTGCATCCTCCGGACTCTTAATATCACCATTGCCAATAACTGGAATACTAACATTTTGCTTAACATCCCTAATAATATTCCAATCAGCTTTTCCAGAGTATCCCTGACTTCTAGTTCTTGGATGAACACAAATTGCTTGAGCACCAGCCTTTTCAACTAGTTTTGCAACCTCAACAGCATTTATATGATCATAATCCCAACCAGATCTTATCTTAACAGTAACAGGTATTGGAACAGCCTCTACTACAGCCTTAACAATATCATAAATCTTATCTGGGCTTTTAAGCAAAGCAGCTCCTGCTTGAGCTCTAAGAGCAACTTTAGGTACAGGACAACCCATATTAATATCAATTATATCAGGATGCATATTTTCATATATATATTTTGCCGCAAAAACAAAAGAATCCTTGTCGCTACCAAAAATCTGTTGTGCAATAGGTCTCTCAAAATCAGTCATATACAACATATCAATAGTCTTTTGATTATTATAAAGTATTGCTTTATCACTAACCATTTCAGCATAAATAAGACCAGCACCCATTTCCTTGCAAATACGCCTAAAAGCAGAATTAAAAATCCCAGCCATTGGCGCTAAAACAATTCTATTTTCTATTGAAACATCGCCAATATTCCACTTCATCTAAAACACCTACTAACTTTTATTTTTTAATAAATCTCTAATTTCTTCTAACAGCAAAACTTCATCACATTTTTTATTCCCATTCTTTTTAGGAGAATCTTCTTCTTTCTTAAACTTTTCAAATAACTTAACCATCATAAATATACAAAAAGCTACAATCAAAAAATCAACAATGGATTGAATAAATAAACCATATTTAATAATTGCATCTCCAAACTTAATACTTAAATCCGAAAAATCAAGTCCACCTAAAATAACACCAATAATAGGCATTAAAACATCATTAACTAAACTTGTAACAATCTTTCCAAACGCCGTACCAACTATAACACCAACAGCCATATCAACAACGTTTCCACGAGAAATAAAAGTCTTAAACTCAGAAGCACCTTTTTCTAATTTTTTAATATTATTATTAACCGTAATTTTCTTATTCATAGAATCATCTCCCAACAAACATACTGTTATTATAATATGATTTTGAATAAATTCAAGAAAAAAAGAGTTAAATTAAGAATCTAACTCTTTTAATAATTCAGCCTTATTCATTTTTGAATAATTTTTAATACCTTTTTCTTTAGCTATTTCTTTTAATTTTGTAACAGACATAGCTTCATAATTAGTATCTTCATCTTCATCAGGCATTTTACCATTAGCAACTAAATAATCAATTTGTTCTTTAGTTAAAGTTTCATACTCTAATAATGCCTCAGCAATTAGTTTTAATAAATCTCTATTTTCTTTGATAATTTCCGTTGCTTTCTTATGACAGTTATTAATAATTTTTCTCATTTCCATATCAATTTCATTAGCAACCTCATTAGAAAAATGTTGAGATTTATTGTAGTCTCTTCCTAAGAACACACTACCTTCTTTTTGTTCAAATTGTAATGGTCCTAAATCGCTCATACCATATTCAGTAACCATAGCACGAGCTATTTTAGTAGCCTTTTCAAAGTCATTTTGCGCACCAGTAGTAATTTCACCAAATACGACTTCTTCTGCAGTTCTACCACCAAGTAAACCTGTAATTTCCTCTAATAAATCAGTTTTAGTAGAGCATAACTTTTCAACAGATGGCACCATCATATTATAACCACCCGCAGATCCTCTTGGAATAATAGTAACTTTTTGAACATCATTAGCATTATCAAGCTTTAATCCGATAACAGCATGACCAGCCTCATGATAAGCAACAAGTTTACGGTCATCTTCACTGTATTTATGAGAAGTTTTCGCAGGACCCATAAGCACTCTATCAGTAGCTTCATCAATTTCACTCATTGTAATCTTTGATTTATTACGTCTAACAGCAAGCAATGCAGCTTCATTTAATAAGTTCTCCAAATCAGCCCCAGAAAAACCAGGAGTTCTCTTAGCTAAGTTTTCAAGTGTAACACCCTCAGCCAAAGTTTTATTCTTCGCATGAACAGTTAAAATCTCTTCTCTTTCTCTAACATCTGGTAAATTAACTGTTACTTGTCTATCAAATCTGCCTGGACGAAGTAATGCTGGATCTAAAACGTCAGGTCTATTAGTAGCAGCCATAATTATAATACCTTCATTAGCACCAAATCCATCCATCTCAGTAAGCAACTGATTTAATGTTTGTTCTCTTTCATCATGTCCACCACCAAGTCCTGTTCCTCTTTGACGACCAACAGCATCTATTTCATCAATAAATATTAAACAAGGAGCATTACGCTTTGCTTGTTGAAACATATCACGTACACGACTAGCTCCAACACCAACAAATAGTTCAACAAAATCAGATCCAGAAATAAAGTAAAATGGTACGTTAGCCTCACCTGCTACTGCTTTAGCAAGTAAAGTTTTACCAGTTCCTGGAGGGCCAAATAACAAGATACCTTTAGGAATTCTTGCACCTAAACTTTGAAACTTTTTAGGATTTTTCAAGAAGTCGATTATTTCTTTTACTTCTTCCTTTTCTTCTTTTAAACCAGCAACATCCTTAAATGTAACTTTATTAGTATCACTACTTAAGCGAGCCTTACTTTTACCAAAATCCAAAGAACTCTTACTACCAGCAAGTTGTCTATTTAAAAACCAAAAAGCAACTCCAACCAATAATAACAATGGTAATACATTAACAACAATATATAGTAATGATGATGAATCAGGATCAGGTTCAACATCTAATTCAAAATTTTGGCTATCACTAGCAGCAACTATTTTTTTCATAACCTCTTCACTTAAAGGTAATCTAGCAAAGAAAGTTTCATTTTCTTTATAACCGTCAATTTTACCTCTAGCCTCGTAGGTATAACCATTAGTTCTAGCAATTAGCTCCAATTCAGTAATTTTTCCTTCGTCTAATTCTTCAATGAATTCATTATAAGAAATAACATTAACCTTATTATTCATAACATTAAAGAAATAAAGGAAACCTAATATTGCTAACGCTAAAAACAAATATAATAATAATCCTCTTTTTACAGACTTTTTATCCATATTCACAAAAATTCTCCTCCTTAAATATATTTTAATATTATATCATAACTATCTACTTTTTTCTTATCAAATTTTGACTTTTTAACTCCAGGAATCCAAACAACTCTATTTTTAGAATCAAGTACAATAGGCCAAGAATCTCTTTCACTTAATTTAATTTTACTGTTGATAAATATATCTTTTATTTTTTTAGAACCATCCATACCCTTAACATGCATCTTATCGCCAATCTTTCTTGTTCTAACGATTAGAGGCAAAGAAACCTCGGCACTACTTAAACGACAAGTACAGTTACTATTATCATCAGTATCTAAAACTCTTTCAATAATATGACCATTAGGTAAAGTAGCATATTCATCAAACTCAATTTCATAGTTAGTTATTTCACCAATATCACGTTTTAATTCTAACATATTATAACACTTATTCGCAACCACATCATTTGGCAAATTAATAAAACTATTAGCTTTTTTACTATATATTAAGTCAAGTAATAAATTAATATGTTTTTCTCCCACTAATATCAAATCATCTTGATAAAACTCACTAAGTAAATAGTAAAGAATCTCACGTTGTATATATTCATCTTCCAATTTAAATTTATCAATAACAAGAGAATCAGCTAATAATACCCTTTTTAAAGCTTTATCCCTTTCTTTATTTATAAAAGTACAAGCAGAATTCAAATTATCACTAAATCTTAAAAATTTATGATGAACATTTTCATCTTCACTTTTTAAAAAAGGCAACAAGTATTTTCTATATCTATTACGTGTATACTTTTCATTACTATTAGATGAATCAACAAAATACTTAACACCATTAATTTTATTATACTCTTCAAGTTCATCTTTTGTATAAAAAATTAAAGGTCTAACAATCTTATAAGAATCCATATCAACTATCATTTGAAAACCAGCATATCCTTTTAAATTTGTTCCTCTAACAATTCTCATCATAATAGTTTCAATCAAGTCATCACCATGATGAGCAGTCATTAAATAATTAGCTCCATACTTTAGTACAACATCTTCAAAAAAGTTATAGCGAATATTTCTTGCTTCATTCTCAAAATTATCATCACCATACTCTAATATTGTCATAGTCTCAAAAACTAGCTTATTATCATCACAATACTGCTTCATATAAGAAGCTTCTATTGCACTTTCTTCTCTAACATTATGATTAACGTGAGCAACAATTAGCGAAAGCTTATATTTATCCCTTATTTTTAAAAGCATGTCAACTAAAGCCATAGAATCAGGCCCAGCAGAACATCCAACAACAATAATATCATTTTCATGGAATTTAAAATTATTTTCTATACTAATCATAATTCCTCCTAACATCATCAAACATATTATACCATAAATAAAAATAAAGCAATAAATAGCCCTAAATATTATTCGAAAAAAAAAGAATTTATTTTTCTGGTATTTTTATAATAAATTCTCCATCCTTTGAATATAAATATTTTTCTCTTGCATATCTAGCTATATAATCAGGATCTTGCAATTTATCAACATCAACTCTAAGAGCAGCTTCCTTATCCTTTAAATCTGCAAGCTTATTATTTAATTCTTGCTTTTCATGATATTTATCAAATATTTCAACCCAGTAATGTCCAATCGTAAAAGTAGTTCCAATAATAATAGCTAAAGATCCAATTCCAAAAACAATAAGCCTTCTTTTAGCCTTTTTAACAGCTCCAGAAGAACTTCGTTTAGCCATATATTTCACCTACCTTTACACCATATATTATAACCATCATAAAAAAAAAGTAAATGAAAAAGAAAAAAATTAAAGAACTTTACACCCATTATTTACGCAAAAATCTACTATAACTAAACCCAACATAAAAACCAAAAAATAAAACGAGTAAAAAATAAGGATGTAAAGTAGCATAATTAATCTTTTTAATGAGAAAAAAATAAAGTAGAGAAAGATCAAGAATCAAAGAAAATGTACCTATAGCCCTAATTCTTAAATTACTATTAAAAATTAGTTTATAATTTAAATTAACCAAAACACCAAAAAATCCACCAAAAACAAAAGAAAATACTAAAATAATTATTTGAATTTTTAAATTCATTATCTAAACAATCTATTAAATATACTTTCTTCTTTATTTTTTCTAGTATTTTCTTCTACATAACTAATCCCATTAATAGTGCCCTTTATAGATACATTTCCTTGTAATGTATCCAACTTAACAAGTTCCAAATCAATTCCTTTAATTATCATAAAACCCATTATTGTTTCAAGTAAAAACTGTTCACTGTCAAAGTTTTCTATCTTCTTTACACCAGTAATAACTAAGCTTTTTCTTTCAAATAAATTAATTCCATGATTATATCCACTTATATTACTCTCTTGTTTATCCATAAATATCCTCTCCTAAAGGATTATATGAACCAAAGTCCAAAAAAAGTCCAAAAAAAAGACGCTTACGCATCCTCCTCTTCTGAAACATCCTCAGCATTTTTATATGCATCTAAGATTGCCTCTTCAAACATAGCACGAACTTCTTGATTAATTGGGTGAGCTATATCACGATAACCACCAGCAGCATTCTTTCGGCTAGGCATTGCTATAAATAGTCCGTTGTCTCCTTCAATTATACGAATATCATGTACTGCAAAACTATCGTCTAATAAAATAGAAGCGATACCTTTCATACGAGATCCTTCCTTTTCAATTTTGCGTACATTTACAGATGTAATTTTCATATGAATATTCCTCCCTCATAAAGCATGAACACTTTATAAGGATATTTTATAATATAATAATACAAAAATCAATACTTTTTATATTAGAAACAAGCTATAGCAAGCACTCAATCAACAATTTGTAAATTATTAACCAACAAGTCACAATAGCTAAAAGACTTAATTTTACAATTATTTAATGTAATAATAAATATAGCTGGATACATATCTGTAATAACACCTACAAACTCATCAACCTGATTTCTAGCTCCCTTAAATCTAAATGAGTGCTGAACGCCTTTATTCTCAGCTACATATTTTTTAATTTTCTCTAATGTCATCTAGGATATCCCACATACATCATACCGTTAGTAATGATGCCACCAATTCCATCTTTTCCATACTTAGTTTTTTCAATCAATCTAATTAAGTCTATACTATCATTCTTATTAGACAAAGCAACAGAAGAGGCAATTATAGCTGGATCAAGTGCGTGAATATTAATTCTTTTAGGGCTTGATGCAAAATTAGCACCGGCTTTAATCAATTCTTCATAATTGGATTGACAAGCACCGGCTATTACAATTAACTTGTCCTGACTCTTTTCATACTTACGTGCCATTTTCACGGCATCAATAAAATTACTCGTGTTTTGATAATTATCGAGATTATTAAGATCATTTTTCTTAGAGTAATATGCATCATGACCAGTTATAACTACAATATCAGGTTGAAATTCCTCCAATAACCCTATAATTTTTCCAGGAATTTCAAATTCCGATAAAGCAAGTCCATTAGCTTTAACATTCATATCATCATAAAACCGCATACATCGCTCTAAATAATCATTATCACCATCTATATGTAATATTTTGCCAGGCAAATAAAAATATTGACTTCTATCAATTTTTAAATCACGTACATTTTCTTCAATAATTGCTTTATCATTATCATTACTATAATCAGAAGCTTTAACTAAATCACTTACATCACTATCCGCAACCAATCTTAAGTCAACACCCTTTAAAAATACAGTATTTCCTTCAAAGTTAACAATTTTAAATAAAATATCATGTTTATGGGATATTCTAGTAACCAAGTCACCTATTCTAAAATTCAAATAATCATCTCCCATAAATCATATGAAAGATTAAAAAAAAATAGTCCAAAACTATTTTTTTGAATACTCAACGATATTATACCAAGTAACAGGATCAATAATACCCGTCATATCCATATTATATAAAGATTGTATTTTTTTTACTGACCTTTCCATTAGATCATCAAATATACCAGAAACTCTAATTCCAGGTATATTACCAAACTTACGACAAATCTTTAGTAAAAATCGTTGAATAATTCTAACATCATCACCAGACATCCCAAGAGTTAATAATCGTCCTTGAAAAAACTCATCACCATACTGTGTATACTCTTCCGGTATATTATTAATAGTTTTTCTATACACTTGAACTAACTTATTCCAAGTATCAGCATCAACTTCACCAGTAGCTGGTAATTTATATTTATTTTGAAAAGCCAAAACCATTGACTTAGTATTATCATTAAAAACACTATTAACCCTTAAAGATGGCAAATCTGGGTCAAAAAAAGCAATCGTCAACAAAACATAATGTAAAACTTGAACTCCAATACCAGTATCAGAATATTTTAATACATTTCCATATTCATACTTTGCTTCATCCTCTACAATCCCTTCTGAATAAATATCATTGACTTTTTTAACAGCATTATAAATATATTTAATCTTATACCAAGTTGCATAGTCAACAACACCAGTTTGATTTAAGTTAAATATTTCTTGAAACTTCTTTACACTATTTTCCGTATAATTTCCAAAAACACCATTTACACGAGGAATTTTAGGAATAGCAGGATAATTATTAGAAATTCTATTCAATTCGCGCTGAATAACTCGAACCTTATCACCAGCATTACCAAGCTCAATGGGATAACCTGGATAAGCACCAATTAATTCACCAGTTGGAGCATCTTCAAAGATTTCAACATCATTTCCATAATAATATCTCAGTATTTCTAAAGGAGATTTATTTTGACGAGCCAAACTAACACTACCCCATTGTGAAAGTCCATTACAAGTAGTCGTCTTTCCATCACAATAAACAGCATTTAAAGGTTGAATTTGTCCTCTTCTATAAATATAATTATTAAATATTTGATCAACCTTCTTAGAAATCTTATCAAAAATTTGTTTATCTTTAATAAACGTTTGATCATAAGCCGGTAAAGAAGTAATATCAAATGAATATCCTTTACTGGGATACCACTCATTATAAATTCTATTCAAAGCAAAAGATATTTCTGCTAAAATATTTGCTTCTATTGCACTATCCGGCCAAGTAGGATAAATTTCATTAGATGCTACATTCTTAATATAATCAACAAATGGTAAACTTACATTTTCCCTAGCTTCATCTGGTGCCCCTAAATGTACAACAATTTCCGTAGGTATAGTAGGATAGTTGATAACATTATTCACTCATATCACCACCTACGGTAGCAAATTTAATTGGTTGAATAACCTTTATATCATCAAAAACAGCAACAGTATAATCCTGAACAGCATTATTTTTAGAGTATTCAGCTGAAACATCGTAATTAGTATAAATAATATCTTCTGGTGACAAAACATCAGCCTTAGAAGCCTTAGTAGGCAAATTAATATTATCTATTATTCCACTTGAATCAGTAGCACCAGTAAAAAATATAACCTTATCACCATCAATTACCCTTGAAATAACAATGTTAACTCCTTCCAAGGGAAAAGCTTGATTGGCCGTGAATACCTGAATCTTTAAAAGACCAACACCAGTATTTTCTTTAACAAAATCAGGATACTTTTGAGCATCAAATAATACCTCTTTCATAAAATTAATAATATATAAATTAACATTTAATTAATTTATATTCCTCCTTTCTTTTATCTATCATAAATAAATCTACAATAACAATTTTTGTCCTATACTCAAACTGTTAGAAGTAAGATTATTTTTTCTCTTTATACTATCAACTGTAGTATTAAATTTTTTTGCTATTGAATATAAACTATCACCAGGTTTAACAATATAATACTCGTCAGTATCAGGTATTTTTAATTTCTGTCCTATACTTAAACTATTGCTTGTCAAATTATTTAAAGCTTTAATTTCACTAACTGTAGTATTATAACTTTTAGCAATTGAATATAAATTATCACCTGATTTAACAGTGTAAATTACATAATCTTCATCCGGTACATTAAATTTCTCTCCAAAACATTCTTCCACTTCGTCCTCAGTTTTAGTTGCTTCTATAAGAAGTATCTGACCAAGACTTAAAACATTACTTTTTAATTTATTATCTGATATGATTTTATCAACTGTAGTATTAAATTTTTTTGCTATTGAATATAAACTATCACCAGAAACAACTTTATAACTAATATAATCTGGCATAGTAGTACCATCTGTTGGTTCCATATAGCAAGGAATTTTAAGTCTTTGTCCTATACTTAAATTATTAGTAGTCAAATTATTATATCTTTTAATAGCATCAACAGTAGTATCGTATTTTCTAGCAATTGAATATAAATTATCATCTTTTTGGACTGTATAAATAACACATTCAGAAGGATTAGAATCACTATTAACAGAAACTATTAATACTTGCCCAATAGACAAATTATCACTACTCAAATTATTCAATTCCCGTAATCTCTGCATACTAGTATTAAACTGTCTAGATATTCCATACAAAGTATCACCTTTCCGAACAATGTAAGTATTATTATTCATAACAATCTCCTTTCAATAATATATATGATAACAATACAAAAAAAGTCCTAACATAAATTAGAACTTTTAAATCAAAAAATAAAATTACCTATTTAGATAACACATTTGCCAAATCAACAAAAAACATAACAGGCAAAACTTCAGCTCTACAATTCAAATCAAAACCATACTTTTCCAAAAGATTAGAAACAATTTCTAAATCATAATTTTTCAAGTTATTTTTAATATTTTTTCTCTTAAATTGAAAACTATCATGAATAACTTTTTCAAAAAATGAAAAATTCTTTAAATCTGGTCTAAATTCTTTTTCCACAAATGAAACAACTACACTATCAACATTAGGTTCAGGAACAAATTCACACCTTGGAACAAAAAACTCTATTTTAGCATCAAAATAGTACTGTAATAAAACAGAAATAGAACCATAGTCTTTACTACCAGGACCAGTAGTAAATCTTTCACCAACCTCTTTTTGAACCATCATTACAATCTTTTTAAAATGAAGATTGGCATTAATCAATTTCAATATAATAGGTGTTGTTATATAATATGGAACATTACTAACAAAATACAAATTTTCATAATCATATTTTGAAACATCACTACACAAATTAGAATTTAAAAAGTCTTGAAACAAAACATTAACATTATTAAATTCTGCCAATCTACTAACTAATTCATCCTTTAAATCCAAATCTATTTCATAGGCTAAAACATTATCCGCAACTCTAGCCAATTCTCTAGTCATTATAGCTCCACCTGGACCAACTTCTATCACAAGAGATTTAGACGTAATCTCAGCAGCATCTACAATTTTATCAACTATATCAATATTTTTTAAAAAGTTTTGACCAAACTTCTTTTTAAACTTAACATCATACTTTTCAGCCATAAAACCACCTAAAAATTATATTATTTCCAACTCTTCGTCATCAATTTTTTTCTTTTTTACTCTCGTAAAAAGCTTGAGAATATCAAAAACAACTATTGAAAGAGCAGGAATAACTATTCCAAACATAAAACCATAGGAAGTAGTTAAAAATCTTCTAACAGTTCCCAATTTAGGAATTTTTAATATTACCTTTCCATATATATTAGTCTCATCAACAATAGAAGGATCCATAATACTATTATTATCACCCTTAGTTCTAAATAAGTATTTACCAGAACTAGATAACTCCTTACTAACAATCCTATGAGTAACAGTAAGTCCAGGATAAGAAGGATCAGAAGATGAAAAAGTAATAATATCACCAACTTCTAAGTTTTTACCCTCTTCTCTTCTAACAACAATAGCATCATCAATCTTAATTGTCGGAACCATACTAGGAGACACAATAACATAAGCATCAAATAAAGGCAATTTGTGATCTCCATGACTAACATTATATAACAAATCTCCAAAATAAATAGTCATAAATACACCAAAGATTAAAAAGAAGACAAAAATAGCATATAAAAAAGCCTGAGTTATAAAGTGAAAAATATATTTAACTTTTTCAAATACACTCATATTATCCTGAAAATGAAGCTCTTTATTATCATTAATGGCTCTAATTTTCATGATACTGCCTCCCATTCTAAATTAATTATAATACTGAATAGAAATAAAAAGCTATAATTTAAAGAAGAAAAAAGAGCGCTTTACACGTTCTTACAAAGCTTTTGAATGAATTTTAACAACCGTTTTAAAACTTTTTGCATAACTATTTATAATAGTTTTATCATCAACCCAACATCTAAGCCTAAAACTTTCCTTAAAACTACGCTTTTCACTAGTATTATTAACAAAACTTCCGTGATATATAATCATATTATTAGCAGAAGTACCTAAAGCACTATCCATACCAATTTCAAAGAAATGTTGTGGCTCATTAACCATAGTAAATTTATTAGAAACTAGTTTTTCAAGGTAAAACTTAACCTCATTGTTACTTAAAGTTATTGAACTATCTAAAACTTTTTCCAAAGAAATTTCATACTCAACAATTGTAGCAGAAGACACCAACGAAACTACATCAAAATCAAAATATTTATCATAAATTTTACCAACACTATCACTAATTGGCAAGGTATTATCTAAAAATATGCCATTCTGATCGTCATTATTATCAATAAACGCCTCGTTAGAAATAACACCATTAGAAGAATCAATCATTACCGCATAAGAAACACCAACAATAGCGACTATTATAAGGGCTAAACCAAGTATTGACAATAGTATTTGCCTTGACAATGTATTATCCATAATAATCTACCTTTCTAGTAATTAATTATTTAGAAACACCATAAACGTCAATAGTCAAAGAAACAGCATTTCCAGATAAATCACTACTTGTACTATCAAGCCATACTCTAAGTCTATAATTATCCGTAGTATTGTTTTTAACATTATTTTTATATAATATCATAGAGCCAGTTGGAGAACCATACTTACTTTTACTAGTAATAGCTTTGAAAATAGATGGACCAAATACTCTACTATAAGAACCACTCTCTTCTTTTTCTAAATATACTTTAAGCTTATTAACATCAATATTTGTATCACTCTTATTAACTGAAACAGCAATTTCATAATCAATCTCATCTGCATCTTCAACTTTAGTATTAACAGAAAAGTCAAAGTACTGCCCAGACTCATTATTCTTCTTTCCAGCCGCATCAGTAACAGGAGTTAAATTAGAAAGTTCAAAAACATTACTATCCGCATAATTCATAGTAATAATTCCTGGATTACTTTCTTTTGTATTAACATTACCCTGATTTTTAAAAAAAATACCAAATGCTAAAAGAACAATCAAAATAATTAAAAAACTAATTATTAAAACACTCCACAATACCTTTTTTGAAATTCCCTTTTTATTCTCCATAATAACCTCCTAAGATACCTTTCTAACATTAATTATAGCACTAAATTGTTGTTTTGAATCACTAATAAAATAACTGTCATCCAACCAAATTCTAATCTTAAATTCTTTTTTTTCGCCACCCTTAATACTACCAGCATAAATAACCTTGGCATCAGCCTTTGTATCAGACACACGTAAACTCTTATATGTAGGGACAACATTAGTATTATATAAATTAAATGGCTTACCTTTTTTATCAGTTAAATATACTTTTACATAAGTAGGATTAATAGAATTTTCCAAAGATATACCAACTAAATAAATTTCATAATCAATAGATTTTTTCTTATTACCAGTACCTTCTATAGAAAAATCAAGACCATCAAGGATTTTACTATCAACACTATCAATATTAAGACTCTTGCCACTTACATCAGTTAAAGGTAAAACATTACTAATTGAAATCTTATTATTGTCACAAACCAACTTAACATCATTGCTATTAGCAAAATCACAAATAATAGGAATAAAAGAAACAAACAAAATTGTAAAAACAATACCAGCAAAAAAAAGTATATAATTCTTTTCAAAATATTTAGAATTTTTAATCACAATATCAAACCCTTACTATACACATAAGATTAACATAAAGATTACTACAAGTCAAATAAATCACTAGCCGTTTTAGTAGTATGAGAAGCCACATCTTCAACAGAGATATTAAGTATTTGAGCTATTTTTTCCGCAATAATTGGAATATATTTAGAACTATTTTGTTTACCGCGGTAAGGTTCAGGAGTCAAATAAGGAGCATCTGTTTCCAAAACAATATTATCTATTCCAACCCTACTAACAACAGTATAAAGATTACTATTTTTAAAAGTAACAACTCCACCTATCCCTAATTTAAAACCCATTTTTATATAAATACTAGCTGTTTCAAAACTACCAGAAAAACAATGAATAACACCAATCACTTTATATTTTTTTAAAATATTAATAGTGTCACTAACAGCATCTCTACTATGTATAACAACAGGTAACTTCAATTCTTCTGCAATAGAAAGCTGTTTTTCAAATAACTGTTTTTGCAATTCAATATTCTCTTTTCCATAATGGTAATCAAGACCAATTTCACCTACCCCAACAACTTTACAAGTTTTTAATAATTTTTTTAATATTTCTAAATCTTCATTAGTAACTAAAGACGCCTCTTCCGGATGATATCCTAATGTAACATAAACACAATCATATTTAGAAGAAAGATCTAAAGCTGCACTTAAAGTTCTCTTATTGCAAGCTGAAACAATTATTTTTTTAACACCGGCTTCTAAATTATCTTTTATAACAGAATCAATATTATCATAATCCTCAATAGATAAATGACAATGTGTATCAATAAACATACAAATTACCTCCAAAATAAAAATACCATACTAATGGCATTTTTTCCACCTATATATTTTCAACTTAAAATACGAATACAACATAAATAAAAAATATAACACATCCACAATATTCCATTCTAAAAAAATATTAACCAGTAATATAAGTTGAAACAATATAAAAATTAAATCAACCTCAATATGTTTTCTCACAATAATCTCCTTAAACAAAAATTTTTACTGCTTAAGACACCAACAAAACTATAACACAAAAAAAAGAAAAAACTATAAAAAAGTTTTCTCAATTTTACTACTAGACACAATATTTTACATTTCCTTTAAAAACTTATCTTTATCAATTCTTTGAAATAAAACTTCAGCTTCACCTAAATTATAAATATTACTTGAAGTATATTCAAAGTCTTCAACTTCATTATTCAATTGTTTAATTATCTTATCACTTGTATCTGGTAAATATGGTTTTAACATAATAGCACAAACCCTAATTGACTCCAATAAATTATAAAGAACTGTCTCTAATCTATCTCTATCACTGTCATTTTTAGCTAAAACCCAAGGAGTAGTATCATCAATATATTTATTGCTTGCCCTTAATACATTAAATATTTCTGTAATGGCATCACTTATTTGATAAGCATCCATTTTTTCAATTAATTTATCATTCAATGAATTAATTAAATTAATAAAATCACTATCAATAGTCTCATTTACACCCTTATTAGTAATTTTTCCATCAAAATATTTATTACCCATAGAAATAGTTCTTTGTACTAAATTCCCTAATACATTAGCTAAATCACCATTAATTCTATCCAAAACAAGTTCATAAGTAATATTTCCATCATTTGCAAAAGGTATTTCATGCAATAAGTAATATCTAACAGCATCAACACCAAACTTATCTACCAATTCATCAGCATAAATAACATTACCCTTAGACTTACTCATTTTATCATTATTCATCAATAACCAAGGATGTCCGAATATTTTCTTAGGAATTTCTAAACCCAGTGACCATAAAAAACATGGCCAATATATAGAATGAAATCTAACAATATCTTTGCCTATCAAGTGTAAATCAGCAGGCCAAAGCTTTTTAAATTGATCAGTTTGCGAATCAACATCGTAACCAATATTAGTAATATAATTAGTTAAAGCATCAAGCCATACATAAACAACATGCCCTTCATCAAAAGTAACAGAAATTCCCCATTTTAAAGAAGTTCTAGAAACGCAAAGATCTTGTAAACCAGGTCTTATAAAATTATTTAACATTTCGTTTTTTCTCGCAACAGGCTGAATAAAATCAGGATGGTCTTCTATATATTTCTCTAACTTTTTCTGATATTTACTCAATTTAAAGAAATAAGCTTCCTCACTAGCTTCACCTACTTCACGACCACAATCCGGACATTTTCCATCAACTAATTGTGACTCAGTCCAAAAAGATTCACATGGTGTACAATATAAACCTTTATATTCTCCTTTATAAATATCACCATTATCATACATTTTTTTAAATATATGTTGAACAACTTCTACATGATGTGGATCAGTAGTTCTAACAAACTTATCATAGCTAGTATTCATTAAATCCCAAATATCTTTAATTTCCTTAGCAATTTTATCTACAAATTCCTTTGGTGTAACAGAAGCTTGTTTGGCCTTTTCTTCGATTTTAATTCCATGTTCATCTGTTCCGGTTTGAAAATAAACATCATAACCTCTTTGTCTTTTAAATCTAGCAATAGAATCAGCAAGTACAATTTCATAAGTATTGCCAATGTGTGGTTTCCCAGATGTATAAGCTATTGCTGTCGAAATATAAAATTTTTCTCCCATAATATCACTCCTTCTCTAAAATATTAATATCAAAAAAAGATTATTATAACATAAGGACGAAACATTCGCGGTACCACCTTATTTTATAATAATCTCGATATTATACACTTAAATAGTTAACGCCTACATACGACTGTACCTACATATCGATACAGTAGTTCAAAAGCCATACTCAACTAACTAATTTAACCTCTCTCACACCAAACAGAGTTCTCTTTTTAAATCATTGTTAATTAAGCTCTTCATCACAACATTTGGAATATGCAAAGAGTATAACACAATTATTTTTATTCTTCAATATGTTTTCCTAAAAATTGTGCCGCAAAACTAATAAGTTTCTCATCCAACTGTGTAATATCAGCCTTTTCTGAAATAACCAAAACAAGACCTATTGCATCACCATTCATTATAATAGGCTGAACAACATAAGCAAGACTTTCTTTTAAACCCTCTAATAATTCAACACTATGAATACTCACTTCAACTAAACTTTTCCTATCCTTCATAACACTCTCTAAATATCTAGAAATATTAGCATCAAGATATTTCTTTTTCAAATTACCAGCTCCGGCAATAAATTTATCTCTATCCGTAATCAAAACCGTTTTATTAATTGTTGAGTTAATTATTTCTACCAACTCATTAGAAACATCATTCATATCAGACATTTTCGAAAACTTTTTTAAAGCTATCATTTCCCTATCAACAAATATTTCTAAAGATTCCCCATCACGAATTCTAAGAGTACGTCGAATTTCTTTTGGAATAACAATTCTTCCTAAATCATCTACTCTTCTTACTACACCAGTTGACTTCATAAAATTATTCCTCACTTTCTTCATACTAATATTTTCTCTTAAACGGCATTTTTTATACAAAATATTTGTCTCTCATTTATATTATAATAAATATTTCCAAAAATTCCCTTGGTAAATATTTCCATATAAAACAAAAACAACCAAATATTTTTGGTTGTCTCTAAAAAACTAATCTATATCAAATAGTCGAGAATTTTCTAATGTAAAAAGATATCTTTCACTTTGTTCTTTGAAACTATTAATTAAAATAGTATCTTTAACTAAGATTTTAAAATCAATATTTTCAAATAATTGCTTTTGATAATTACCATTTATATACTTTTCTAAATCATTAATTATCTTTTTCTTTATAATTGAATCTACATCATCCATAAATAGTTGATCAACATTAGAAAGTATCTTACTACTAGTAATTTCCTTAATCGATTTCTTCATTTTAGCTTTAATTTCCTTATTTATTAAATAGAAATCTTTTTTTATAAATTTAATAGTATCTTTTTCACTATCAAAAGATGAACAATTAACTTTATCAGACAAAAAATCAATTCTTATTTTTTTTAAAGGCTCACAAATTTTTAAACACTCATCATGATAACTATTAATCATATTAGTAAGCTTAGATGCATCTAAAACTATTTTATTTTTTTTAGCCAAATCTAAAAACTTACTTTTTATAACATCCATAGAATCTAAAGGAGGTGTTTTTAATAAAGAAGCAATGTCCTCATCAAATAAAGCATTAGTATTATTATTAATAGTTTCAATCAATGCTTTTTTATAGTTTTCAACATGCTCAGTTTTAATTTTCTCTATATCGTTCATTACTATATCAACTCCCTAGTATAATAAATTTAACTAATAAAAGCAGTTTTAGTCAATACAATTTTTATATTTATTATAAATTTTATCTAAAAATGAAACCAAGTAATATATAGGATGTTTGTCAAGTTTAATAATATCTAAAATAATAATTAAATAACTTCCCTTACTAACAAATCTAAACATATTTGAAACATAAAAAGCATCCATAAAAACTTCATCCATATCAAACTTTTTAACAATTTCTTCTGAAAATACTAGTTCGATAGAGTTCTTACTCTGATGAACATTTTTAATATGCAATTTCTGAGCAAGTTTTTCAAACCATTCTTCATACATATAGATGATTATATCTTCATTAACCTTACCAAACCGATCCTCAAGTTCACTTTTAATAGCATTAAATGAATCCATAGAATCCACTTCATTAATTTTACGATGAATTTCTATTTTTAAATCATCATCACTAACATAATTATCAGCAATATGTGTAGAAACATTAATTAATGGAGCAGTCTCTTCTTCATCCACATCTTCGCTAGAAATATTTGTACTATTTCTAATACTCACCTCATCATTTAGCATTTTTAAATATAAATCTATTCCAACCGAATCAATAAAACCAGCTTGTTCACTACCTAAAATATCCCCAGCTCCACGGATAGATAAATCCCTAGTAGCAATAGAAAAGCCACTACCAAGCTCTGTAAATTCTTTAATAACATTAAGTCGTTTAATTGCAGAACCAGAAAGAAGTTTATGACCATCATACATTAAGTAGGCATAAGCAAATCTATCACTTCTGCCAACTCTACCTCTTATCTGATATAACTGACTAAGACCAAAATGATCAGCATCAATTATTATCAAAGTATTAACATTAGGAATATCAATACCCGTTTCAATAATTGTAGTACAAACAAGAACATCATATTTTTTATTAACAAAGTCAAATATTTTACCTTCCAACTCATTCTTAGACATTTGACCATGTGCAACAGCAATACTTGCTTCTGGAACTAAATTACCAATTTTAAAAGCCTCTTCTTCAATTGATTGAACTTTATTATATAAAATATATACTTGTCCATTTCTACTTAATTCTTTATATATAGCATCTTTTAAAATTTGCATGTTTTCTTGTATAACATAAGTTTGAACAGGATATCTATTAACCGGAGGAGTTTCAATTAAAGAAAGACTCCTAATTCCAACTAAAGACATTTGTAAAGTTCTAGGTATAGGTGTCGCAGTCAAAGTTAAAACATCAACATTTGTCTTATATTCTTTTATTTTTTCCTTATGCATAACTCCAAACCGCTGTTCTTCATCAATTATAAGTAATCCTAAATCTTTTGGCTTAACATCATCACTAAGCAATCTATGAGTACCAAAAACCAAATCTATTGTTCCATTACTTAATCCTTCCAAAATTCTTTTAACTTCACTAGTTGGAGTAAATCTATTAAGTAAAGCAATAGATACAGGAAAATTTTTAAATCGTTCTTTTGCATTATCATAATGTTGATTAGAGAGAATTGTAGTAGGACACAAAAATAACACTTGTTTAGAATCCAAAATAGCCTTGAATGCCGCAACAAAGGCAACCTCAGTTTTACCAAAGCCAACATCACCACATAATAATCTATCCATGGGAATAGGTTTTTCCATATCAGACTTAATTTGTTGAATAGCTAAAATTTGATCTTTAGTAAGTTCATACGGAAAATCATTTTCAAACTCTTTAGACATTTCACAATCTGGTGAAAAAGCAAATCCTCTTTTAGCTTCTCTTTCAGCATATAATTTTAAAAGCTTATCAGCCATATCTTTAACTTTTGCCTTTACTCGAGCTTTAGTTCTTAACCATTCATTTCCACCAAGTTTATTTATCTTAGGAGCAGCGCCTTCCTTACCAGAATATTTTGTAAGTAAATCGATTTTTTCAACAGGTATATATATCTTATCAGATCCTTGATATAGCACTTCTAAATAATCCTTTTTACATCCAAAGGAAGTTAACGTTTTTATTCCATTATAAACACCAATTCCATGAACATTATGAACAACATAATCACCAATATTCAATTTAGAAATATCTGATATAGAAGTTGAATATTTAAACATAGTATTATATTTCTTACTCTTCTCATGGTTTAAAAACAACTCAGAAGCCGTCAAAACAACAACATCATTATAAATAAAGCCATGACTAAACTCTCTATCAACCAAATTAACTTCATGTAAAATAATATTATCCAAAGTTGTCTCATATAACTTCATATTAAGTTTTTTAGAAACACTTCTTAACTGATATTTTTTTAAACAAATAAGTACAGTTTTTTTCTCATTTAAACATTCCCTTATAAATTTATTAATCTGATCCGCATTTTCAGAAAAATTACCAATTGTTCTAGAATTGAAATTAGTAATTTTCATTCCATCATTAACAATATTATTAATAGTCATATAATAAATAGGATAATTAACACTAATATCATCAAAAGCAAACATATAATTACCTTTAAAAGTAGAATCCTGTTCACTTCTATATTCTAAAGTTTCATTTAAAATATTATTATAATTAACCAAAAGTTGACTATAATCCCTAAATACAATAAAACCATCATTAAAATAATTTGCAATTGATACTACCCTTTCATATTTTGGTAAATATTTCTGTTTACCAAATTCTTCATCGTTAACAGCACTATTAGTCAGAAACTCAGAATAGGGTCTAATAACAATATTATCAATACTCTTTAAAGACTTTTGACTATCAGCATCAAAATATCTAATAGAATCAATTTCGTCACCAAAGAATTCTATTCTAACAGGGTTTTCTTCACTAATAGGAAAAACATCAATAACAAATCCACGAACACCAATTTCACCAGTTTTAGTAACAAGTGTCGTACGCGTATAACTAGCAGAAATAAGTTTTTCCACAAGTGAACTAGGCGTAATACTATCACCAACTTTAATATTTAATAAGTAATTATTATATGTATCCTTGGATGGTAAAAACCTCAAATATCCCATTAAATTACAGATTACAATCATTGGTTTAGAAGAAACAATATCATTGAAAGTATCTAATCTGTTAATTTTTAAATCAGGAGAAATAGCAATAGCCTCACTTGTCAAAAAATCATCCATCGGAAAAAGTCTAACATCATCAGTATAATTAGCAAGTGCTGAATAAATACTATTAGCCTCAAATAAAGAATTAACAACTACAAGAATACTTTTCTTTTTTTGTACAAATAAATTATACAAATAAACACAAAAAAACTCATCGGTAAGCCCTACTATACCCATGCCTTTTTTTACATCTATTTTAATCATATTACTAAAAAAGTTCATCTAATCACCTATTCTTGCGGTTATACTTACTCATTAAATCTGAAAACGATAAAACAAAGAAATCATCAATAACACTAATTAAGTTATCAAATAGCTCTTCAAGAGTATTATACTCATTATTCGTTATTTTACCCAATACATAATCTTTAGTATCAATATTATTATCCTTTGAAATACCAACTTTTAGTCTCTTAAATGACTCCGTTTTTAAACATTCAGCTATATTTTTTAGACCATTGTGTCCTCCAGAAGAGCCAGACCCTTTCAATTTAAAATTACCAACTTTTAAATCAAGATCATCAGAAATAATTAAAATATCAGAAACATCAATCTTAAAATAATCAACAAATTGTCTAACAGCAGTACCAGATAAATTCATATATGTTGTTGGCTTTAAAAAAACAACTTTTTCTCCATTTATCACAGTCTGATAATACAATCCATTAAACTTACTCTTCCACTCAATTGAATTAATACCTTTTTTAGATAAATAGTTGTCAACAACCATAAACCCTATATTATGACGAGTTTTTTCATATTCTTTACCAGGATTACCTAGACCCACAACTAACTTCATAAAATCACTTCCCTACATGATATTCTTTATAAATAACAGATTTAGCAACATTTCTTTCTTTAGCTACTAATTTAATAGCATCCTTTTCACTAAGACCATCATCAAGATACAATTTTATATGTTCTTGAATAGATAATTCACTATAATCAACGTTATCATGATTACCCTCAACTATCAAAACAAACTCGCCCTTTAAAGTATCTGAAATTTTAATTAATTCACTTATCTTATTACGATATATTTCCTCATGAATCTTAGAAATTTCTCTAGAAATTGAAATGTATCGATCACCAAAAACTTCTAACATGTTTCCCAAAGTATCTGAAAGTCTATGTGGTGCTTCATAAAAAATCATAGTATATTTTAAAGTTTTCAATGCCTGTAACTCGCGTTTTTGCTTAGAACTTTTAGCATTCAAAAATCCATAAAATAAAAATGGTGACGGAGAAATTCCAGAACATGTCAAAGCAGGAACAAAAGCAGTAGCACCCGGAAGGCTAATAACATTAAATCCATTAGAAACAACATAATTAACAATAACATATCCAGGATCACTAATAATTGGAGTTCCCTGATCAGTAACTAAACCTATATTTAAACCCTTTTTCAATTCAGAAACAACATAATCTTTAACTTTTTCCTCATTAAATTCATGACAACTAACAAGTCTCTTTTTTATATTATACTTATTTAAAAGTTTACCAGTTTCTCGTGTATCTTCACATAAAATAAAATCAACAAGTTTTAAAGTATTTAAAGATCTGATTGTAATATCATCTAAATTACCAATCGGAGTTGGTATTAAATACAAACTAGGACTATTATCATAACTCTTTTGACTCATCTATTCTAACCTCCACACATAATTTTTCATACTCACCAGTCATACTACCATCTTCATTGTATAGAATCAACGGCTTTTCTATTTTAAGACCAGGTCTACCATTTTTTTGGCCCTCAATTAAAACTAAAGTTGATTCCTTAGAAGCTTTCTCATAAACAAAACGTATTCGCTTAGGTTCAATAGAATTTTTTCTAAACAAATCAAATATTTCTAATAACCTTTCAGGACGATGGACAATAGCAAGGTTACCATTATTTTTAAGTAACTTTCTAGAAACATAAAAAACATCACTAAGAGTGACTTTTACCTCATGCCTTGCTATAAGTTTTTCTAAACTTAAATTAAAATAATTTTTTTCATTAACTCTAAAATAAGGAGGATTGCATGTAATAACATCAAAGAACTCTATATTATTAGAATTAACAAACTCTTTCATATCAACATTAATTATTTTAATTTGTTCACTAAGATTATTATATTTAACTGACTTTTCAGCCATATCAGAAAGGCGCTTTTGAATTTCAACACCAACGATATTTTTATCAGTACGCAAAGAAACTATTAAAGGTATAGCACCATTACCAGTACCCAAATCCAAAATATTTCTATCGCGTAACCTTATAGTAACAAAATTAGCAAGCATAACACTATCAAGTGAAAAAGAGAAACACTCATCATCCTGAAATATCTTTCTATTTTTATAACCAAGAATATCATTAATTTTTTCCATTTACACCATCCTGATCAAATTCAATGATACCTTTTTCTTTCAAGTCAACACTATATTTTCTTCTAAAAACATCTATTTCAACAACTTTTCCAATACCATAATCAGTTTCAACAATAGACCCAATCTTTGGCATACCCTTTTTTAATTCAGTATAAACATCATTTTCATATCCTAAACAACATAAAAGTCTACCACAAACACCATTAATTTTAGAAGGACTAAGAGCTAAAAATTGATTTTTAGCCATATTAATGGATACACTATTAAAATCAGTTAAGAATGAATTACAACATAGGAATAACCCACAAGGACCTAAACCACCAACTCGTTTAGCTTTATCCCTAACACCAATTTGTCTTAACTCTATTCTTGTTTTATACTTTTGCGCTAACTTTTTAGCAAGTTCTCTAAAATCAACTCTATCATCAGCTAAAAACGAAAATAATAACTGTGATTTATCAAGATTATATGAAGCATCTAAAAAATTCATTTCTAAGCCAAGGTCTTTACTAAATTTCTTAGCATCGGCAAGAGCCTTTTCAGCATTTTTAACGTTTTCATTAAATTGATGTAAATCCTCATCAGTAGCAACACGAACAACCTTATCCAAAGGTAACACTAAATTCTCTTTTTTTTCTTTGTAAGTATTTTTCTTAACAGTAGCTAACTGAAATCCATTTTCTGTACTAACAACAACCTTATCAGATACCTTTAAAGTGTTTTCGCCTGGAGCCAAATAAGCTATTAATTTTGTATTATCAAAACAAACAACTACTACATCAATCATCACTATCACCACCAATCAACTTTGCAAACAATGAATCTAACCATAGTTTATAATTCACATTATATTCTAATTTACTAAGTTCATTTTCTAATGTTTCTAAATAAAAAACAACTTTTTCCCTAGTAACATTAGTAAGACTATCGTAACTAGTATTATTTAAACGCAAATAGACTAAAAATATATTTTCTACACTTCTAAAATAATTCAAAGCAAAAGTCTTATCAGGAATTAAATTAAGTATATCACTATAATTTATAAATAAGCTATCACCATTAACAATAAATGAAAGTAATTTATTTATTTCCTCAGAATATTCCTGTTCCATAGTTTCATTACCAAGAGTCAAAACCTGACATCTAGACAAAATAGTCTCAATAACTTTGTATCTATTATTAGTAAGTAAAATTGCAATTACATCATCAGCTGGTTCCTCAAGAAACTTAAGTAAAGTGTTAGCTGCAGCCACATTGAGTTTTTCAGCTTCCTTAATTATATAAATTCTTTTATTCTCTAACAACGACTTATTTATATAATCTTTCTGTAAATCTAATAATTGACCTTTTTTTATTTCTTTTCCATCGGGTTCAATGTATCTAACATCAGGATAATCATGATTATCAACTAAAGTACAAATATTACACTTTCCGCAATTTAACTTTTCAATAGAATTACACTTATTTTTACACAAAACTAATTTAATAAAACATTTAACCAAGTATAAGTCTTTATCATAGTCACACAATTCTATAATATAAGCATGGGAAATCTTATTATTAGCAACAACATTTTGTATAAAATCAACAAACTGACTATCTTTTTTACTTATACTAAACATACCTAATCTCCCTACAATGCCAAAATTTTAAATAAGACTAATGCAACTAATGCTGGAGCCCCTAATAAAGTAACAAAACCAACAGTATAATAATTAATAGGAACAATCATATTAAAATTAACAGCAATTAAATTATATCCATACAATATAAACGCGCTTAAAACCAATCTTTTAATTATAAATAATATTTTTTTCAACATTTCCATCTCCTTTATAGAAGATTATGAAATAAAAATACTATTATTCAATTTCTTTTCGATCAACCAAGGCCCTTTCTAAAGTTAAACTATCAACATATTCCATATCAGCACCTATTGGTAAACCACTAGCTAATCTTGTAACAACAATATCCATATCAGACAAAATTCTTTTGATATATAAAGCAGTCGTTTCACCTTCAATACTAGGCTTAAAAGCAAATATTATTTCCTTATATTTCTCTTTTGTAATTCTATCAATCAACTTATCAAGTCCTATATCTTCAGGATTAATACCATCAAGTGGTGAAATTAATCCATCTAAAACGTGATAGTAACCATTAAACATTCCCAGTTTTTCAAAAAGAAACACACTTTTCGTGTCATCAACAACACATAAAACATCACCATTTCTAAGTTTATTACTGCAAACAAAACAAAAATCATCATCAGTCAAAGTATTACAAATTGGACATTTATGAATATTCTTTTTGATACTTTCAATACTATTAGAGAAAAAAGTTGCCTGATCATCATCCAAATCAAGAACTGCAAAAGCCAAACGCTCAGCAGTTTTTTCACCAATTCCTGGTAAAAACTTAAAAGACTCAATCAAATTCTTAATACTATTAGGATACATAATTAAAATAAACCTGGAATACTAGCAAATTTTCCCATTTTCTTTTCAGTCTCATCATCAATTTTCTTAATAGCCTCATTGAAAGCAACCATAATCATATCCTCCAACATTTCGATGTCGTCAGCATCTAAACTTGAAGAATTATCAATTTTAACAGATTTAACTTCCTTAGAACCTAATAAAGTTATTTTAACCAAAGAACTTTCACCAGTAAATTCCTTTTCATCTATTTCCTTTTTTGTTTTCATCATATCCTTTTGCAAAGCCTGAGCTTGCTTCATCATAGCTTGTATATTCATAATATTCTCCTTTTTTAATCAATTTCAACAATATCACCAAATAGTTCAATTGCACTATTAGATATTATATCATTTTTTTTATCCACTTCCAATATTTCTTCAGCTGGTTCAATCATAATTTCATAAGTACCACCAGATTTTATAGTTTTAATATAATCAGCTTTTGCAGTATTCCAATCACTATCAGAGATAATAGCAAATGAATAATTAGAATTAGTTAACTTATTATAAACTTCCGTTATTTTTTTCAAATTCAAAATATTTTGTTTCACAATAGAATCATATTCATAACTAATTATAATACCCTTATTACTTACAGCACGTATTTTAGCATCCAATAAAGCACAAGCAACAAAGCCAATCTCAGTATCAAAAGTATAGTCATTAAATATACCAATACTATTAATAACATCATTTAATAGTTTTTTATTTGCTTCAGCCATAATATTATTAACACGAGCCTTCATAATTTCATTAATATTTAAAATAACGCACTCATTAGAAGAACTACCATGCATATCAACGTTTTCACTCAAAACATTCTTTTTTGAATCATTATTAGTTTCCTGTACTACAGTATCGTCTTGACTATAGCAAACATTTGTTTGTGGTACTTTAGTTTCTTCTTTTTCAACAGATTCGTTTGAAATTATTTCCCGGGAAATAATTTTATTACTACTTTTTAAAATATTTTTTTCCACATATTCAATCAATAACATTTCAATATATACACGTGGATTACCAGTCTTTTTAATATCAAATAACTTATTATTGATAACATTAGTCAAATTAATAACTTGATCAATTGGAGCTATCAATTCAACTCCCTTTGTATAATATAAAAATAGTAAATTGCGTAAATAATTCATTAATTGAGTAATAACCTGAATTAAATTTTTACCAGAGTCATTAAAAGTTTCAATGCTTAATAATATACTAGAAATATCACCAGTAAAAACCAAATTGGAAAATTTTTCCAGTTCAGCATTTGTAATAGTACCATTAAGTTCAGCAAAAGAATCAGCAGTAACTTTCTTATTAGTGTACGAACTAAGTTTATCTAATAAACCTAATGCATCACGTAACCCACCATCAGAAAAATTAGCAATATCATTTAAGACACTATCATCAATAGCAATATTTTCTTTATTGGTAATATTTTTTAATCTTTCCACAATAGAGTTTTCAGAAATTCTTTTAAAAGAAAAACACTGACAACGAGAAATAATAGTTTCTGGCACTTTCTGTGGATCAGTAGTAGCCAAAATAAAGACAGCATGCTCAGGCGGCTCTTCTAAAGTTTTAAGCAAAGCATTAAAAGCACCAATAGATAGCATATGAACTTCATCTATTATATACACTTTATATTTTAGTTCAGCTGGTACTAAGGAAATCTTGTTCTTAAGTTCACGTATTTCGTCAACACCATTATTACTAGCAGCGTCTATTTCAATAATATCAACACATTCTTTTTCAAAAGAATGAAGACAAGCATCACATTTTCCACAAGCACAGCCATCAACTGGACTCAAACAATTAATAGATCTAGCAAAAATTTTAGAAACTGTTGTTTTTCCAGTACCTCTCGGTCCAAAAAACATATAAGCATGTGAAAAAGTCTTATTGATTATCGAATTTTTAAGCGTTGTAACAATAGAGTTCTGTCCTACAACATCATCAAATGTTTGAGGTCTATATTTTCTATATAAAGCATGATACATATTCTCACCCACCATCAAATTAATTATATCATATATTATAAAATCTATTTAGTTGTACTTCTTTTATTTTCAAAAAACTTTTTCAACAACATATTCACTTCTTCAGAATACAAGTTATCAATAAAATTAACAGTTGGGTTAACATCATCAGAGATAAATATTTTCCTAACAATATTCAAATTAGATATATCTAAATTAGATAAACCAGAATACACATTTTTAATTCGAGACTGTTTAATTGCGCCAGCACACATAGGGCAAGGAGATAAAGTAACATATAAATCACAATTATTAAGACGCCAATTACCAACAGTTTTACAAGCCTCTTTTATAGCCAAAATTTCAGCATGATATAAAGCACAATTTTGCTGTTCCTTTTTATTATGTGCTCTAGCAATAATCTCTCCATTTTTAACTATAACAGCACCAACAGGCACTTCATCTTCATCAAAAGCTTTTTTTGCCTCTTCAAAAGCAATTTTCATATATTTCATATTCATAATAATCACCCAAAATAAAAAGTGCACATGAAAGTTTAATGTTAAGGCTGCTATTTTCCAATCCTGACCTGTTTCCACCGCTTTCATTGCACGATATTATTCTAATATATATGTAACTTTTTGTAAATGAAATTTTAATGTTTCACGTGAAACATTAATATATATTAAAGATACTTGCCATAATAAATTATTTCCCGGGAAATAATTTTATAAAAAATTAATCAAATATTTAAATATTATAAAATATTAGTTAAAACATAAAATAAAGATCAATAATAATAAATCAAAGTAAATTATATGTTTCACGTGAAACATAAGCACATGCATTACTAAAAGTATCTCCAAGAAAATAACTTTAAAATAATATTATCAAAATTTAGATTTTTATAAGAATATAAAATATTAGATATATTTTCGTAAAATACTTATGCAAAAAAACTTATATAACACTATGCGATTATCGTAAACAAAAATCTATCATTATAAAATAAATAAAATGACCACATACACCATTGCAATATTTCACGTGATATATTAATTAAATAGGCAAAAATTACAAATGAGTAAAATAGACATAAAATACATTAAAAATTATTTCCCGGGAAATAATTTTTGGATGAATATAACTAAAATAAACATACATAAAATATAATTCTGTAAAAATGTAATGTTTTTTTAGAGCAAAAAAAATCCAAGTATGAAAATAATACAATGTTTCACGTGAAACATAAAACTATAAAAAAAATAAGTAGAACTGATAATAAAATATAGTGACAAATTATTTCCCAGGAAATAAATTGAATTAAAATCAAGTAAGTTAACAGTACAAATTATATTTTAATAAATAAAAAATATATAAAATATTCACAATCAATAACATATATAAAATAGAATTAAATTATATATTCATATTTTAAACAAATAATTAGTAATAAGATTATTTAATAAAAAAATATTAAAAACAAAAAATTTTTTTCCACAAGTAAAATTTTACATAAAAGTTATAAAAGTTTACAAAAAAAGACGACAATTAAAGTCGCCTTAAATAATTTTAACTTTCTTTATTTAAATCATCAACAAGTTCACCAGTAGTTTCCTTTTCAACTATTGCAACAGTTGATACTTTTTCATTATTTTTTAAATTAATAAGTCTTACACCCTGAGTCGCACGTTTTAAAGTAGAAACTTGATCTAATGGCATTTTCATAACAGTACCATTATCAGTAACAATAATTACATCATATTCTTTATCATCAATACACTTTAGTGCAACCATAGTACCATTTTTTTCTGTAATATTAAGAGCTTTAACACCCTTACTGCCCCTATGAGTTAACCTATATTCATCAATAACAGTTTTCTTACCATAACCATTATCGGTAACAATAAGAATAGTTTGACCAGGTATTACAACTTCAGCACCAACTACAAAACTATCATCAAGATCAATACCCTTAACACCAGAACTGCTTCTACCCATAGGTCTTATTTCATCTTCAGAGAATCTCACCATTCTACCATTGTTAGCACCAATAGCAATTTCCTCATTTCCACAAGTCTTTCTTACAGATATTAACTCATCATTTTCCTTTAAAACAATAGCAATCTTACCAGATTTTCTTATACTATCAAATTCAGAAATATTAGTTCTCTTAACTATTCCATTTCTAGTAGTAAATACCAAATATTTAATCTCACTACTATCAGCAGAAATTTCAACAATCGAACTAATGTTCTCATTTTTATCTAATTGTAGTAAATTGATGATAGGTAAACCTTTAGATTGTCTTGAAAACTCAGGTACTTCATAACCTTTCATTCTATAAACTCTACCCTTGTTTGAGAAGAATAAAATATAATCATGTGTTTTCATAGAAACTAACTGTTCAACAAAATCCTCTTCATTTGTAGTCATACCATTAACACCTACACCACCACGATTTTGAGTCCTGTAAGTATCAGTTCTAAGTCTCTTAATATAACCATTTCTAGTCAAAGTAATTATTACATCTTCATTTGGAATTAAAGATTCATCTTCAATATATTCAATGGCCGTCATATCAATATTAGTACGGCGTTCATCACCATATTTATCCTTAATTTCAAGAAGTTCATTTTTAATTACTTCTAAGACCTTATCATCACTAGCTAAAATGCCACGTAATTCTTCAATTAATTTCAATAAGTCATTTAATTCATTTTCTATCTTTTCACGTTCTAAGCCGGTTAAACGGCGTAATTTCATTTCTAATATAGCATTAGCCTGAATTTCAGTTAATTTAAAATTATTCATTAAACCAGTTCTAGCTTCATCATCAGATTTAGCCGCACGAATTAGTTTAATAACAGCATCAATATTATCCAAAGCTATCTTTAAGCCCTCTAAAATATGAACTCTCTTTTCAGCAACATCTAAATCATATTTAGTTCGACGAATAATAACTTCCTTTTGAAAATCAATATACTTAACAATAATATCTTTTAAACCTAATGTCTTAGGAACACCTTGATCCAACATTAAGAAAATTATTCCATAAGTAGTTTGAAAAGCTGTATGCTTATATAACTTATTTAAAATAACTTGTGCATTAGCATCTCTTTTCAAAGTAATTGTAATTTTAATACCATCTTTTAAATCAGAATGATAATCAGCAATACCCTCAATTGTCTTATTATGAACAAGTTCAGCTACTTTATTCTTTAATTCTAAGGTATTAACACCATAAGGAACTTCATCAATAATAATATAATGTTTTCCATCTTTTTCTTCAATTCGAGCCTTACTTCTAATAGTAATCGTACCACGTCCAGTTTCATATGCCTTACGAATGCCACTATTACCCAAAATTGTTGCTCCAGTTGGAAAATCAGGACCTTTAATATACTGCATTAATTCATCTAAAGTAATATCATGGTTATCAATATAAGCAACACAACCGTCTATTACTTCGCTTAAATTATGTGGAGGAATATTAGTAGCCATACCAACAGCAATACCCGTTGTACCATTAACTAAAATATTAGGAAAGCGTGAAGGTAAAACATCTGGTTCTCTTTCACTTTCATCAAAGTTAGGACTAAAATCAACAGTATTTTTATTTATATTTCTAAGTAATTCCAAGGAAATTTTTGAAAGCCTAGACTCTGTATAACGCATTGCAGCAGCACCATAACCTTCAATATTACCAAAATTACCATGACCATCGACTAACATATAACGATAAGAAAAGTCCTGAGCCATTCTAACCATAGCCTCATAAATACTAGAATCACCATGAGGATGATATTTACCCATAACATCTCCAACAATTCTTGCACTCTTCTTATGAGGCTTATCAGGTGTATATCCAGATTCATACATCGAATAAAGAATTCTTCTGTGAACTGGCTTTAAACCATCTCTTAAATCAGGAAGTGCACGAGCAACAATAACACTCATTGAATACTCTAAAAAAGAGTCTTGGACTTCTTTTACAATATTATTTTTTTCTAATCTATCCATCTAAACCACCATTCCTATACATCCAAATTTTCTACATAAGTAGCATTTGTTTCAATAAACTCTCGTCTAGGGCCAACATCTTCACCCATCAACTTAGAAAATACTTCATCAGCTGCAAATGTATCTGCAACAGTAATTTGTCTTAAAACACGCTTATGAATATCCATGGTAGTTTCATTTAATTCTTCAGCATCCATTTCTCCTAAACCTTTCATACGAGCTATATCATATTTTGTATTAGGAGAAAGAGTAGCTAAATATTCATCTCTTTCCTGTTCATTTAGAACATATTTAATAGTTTTACCATGTTTAATAACAAATAACGGTGGTTGAGCAGCATAAACATGTCCAGCCTCAACAATAGGTCTAAAGAAACGATAAAATAAAGTTAATAATAAAACACGAATATGACTACCATCAACATCAGCATCAGTCATAATGATTATTTTATGATAACGTAATTTACTTAAGTCAAAATCATCACCAATACCAGTACCAAATGCAGTAATAATAGTTCTTATTTCTTCATTAGATAAAGCTCTATCAAGTCTAGCTTTTTCAACATTTAAAATTTTACCTCTTAATGGTAAAATAGCTTGAGTCATACTATCTCTACCTTTAATAGCAGATCCACCTGCAGAATCACCCTCGACTAAAAATATTTCACTAACAGATGCATCCTTACTCTTACAATCAGATAATTTTCCATAAAAATTAGTAACATCCAAATCACCTTTTCGTCTAGTTAATTCCCTTGCTTTTTTTGCAGCAACACGAGCTCTACTAGCAGTCATAGATTTATCTAAAATAATTTTAGCTTGATCCGGATTTTCCATCAAAAATCTTTCAAAAGCCTCAGAAAATATTTTATCCACAACTCCACGGACCTCACTATTTCCAAGTTTTGTCTTAGTCTGACCTTCAAATTGAGGATCAGGATGTTTAACTGAAACAATCATAGTTAAGCCTTCTCTAACATCATCACCTGTTAAAGGATCATCATTTTGTTTTAAAATTCCTGCAGATACAGCATACTTATTTAACACTCTAGTTAGTGCCCTTCTAGCACCATCTTCATGAGTACCACCTTCAGGAGTAGTAATGTTATTAACAAATGAATAAATACAAGAATTATATGTTTCATTATATTGCAAAGCAATTTCAACACTAATATCATTATCTTTTCCAGAAATATCAACTATTGTTTCATGAATAGGATTTTTATTAGAATTAATCATAGCAACATATTCGCTAATTCCACCCTCATAACAAAAAGTGTCCTTTTTATCAGCTTCTCTTTCATCATACAAAGAAATTCTCAAACCCTTATTCAAAAAAGCCAATTCTCTCAATCTCTTCATTAAAATATCATAATCAAAAACTGTTGTTTCTGTAAAAATTTCATCATCAGGTAAAAAATGAACAGTTGTTCCAGTCCTATCATCATCACATTTATCAATAATTTTTAAACTATCATCAGGATGTCCACCATGACTAAATCTTTGATAATAAACATTCCCATTTTTATAAACCTTTACTTCTAACCAGTCACTCAAAGCATTAACAACACTAGCTCCTACTCCATGAAGTCCACCAGAAACTTTATAGCCTCCTCCACCAAATTTTCCACCAGCATGTAATACAGTATAAACAGTTTCCACAGTGCTTTTACCAGTCTTTGGATGTATATCAACAGGAATACCACGACCATCATCTTTTACAGTAATACTATTATCTTTTCCTATAGTTACTTCAATGTGTTTACAATAACCAGCTAAAGCCTCATCAATAGCATTATCTACAATTTCCCATACAAGATGATGAAGACCTCGAGAACTAGTACTACCAATATACATACCTGGACGTTTTCTAACAGCCTCTAATCCCTCAAGAACTTGTATTGATGATGAATCATAAGATCCTTGTACTTTTTCATCATTCATTTTATAACCTACTTTCTTTCAATTTTCCCATTTTCTACTTTATATATATAAGAATCATCTAAATACTTTTTATTTATTCCCTTTAAATTTGTTGTAGTTAAAATACTTTGAATATTTTTACTATTAATCAATTTTAGTAGTTTATTTTGTTTCTTTAAATCAAACTCACTAAATATATCATCCAACAATAATACTGGATAGCTACCAGACATAGTCTCAAAAATATCAACTTCTGCCAATTTAAAAGCTAAAACGGCTAGTTTTTGCTGACCTTGAGACCCAAAGTATTTTAAATCACAATCATTAAACTTAAAAATAAAATCATCTCTATGTGGACCAAACAAAGTCATACCATAGTTCAATTCTTTATAATAATTTTTTTCAAAAATATTCTTTAAAGTATTTTTCATATCCAATATATCATATTTTTGAAATGAAACATTTGGTGAATAAATAATCTTTAAACCAGATGTATTAGAAATTTCTCTGAAATAGTAATCTATCTTTTCATTAACTAAATTTAAATATTCTTCTCGTTTTTTATAAATAATAACAGCCTTTTCTATTAATCTATCAGTAATAATATCTAAATAATTTTTATCAGCTACACTACTACTAAAAAGTATCTTTAAATACTCATTTCTTGTCTTTAAAATTTTATTATATTCATTATAAGTATTCAAATAAACTTTAGAAATTTGCGACAATTGAATATTAAGTAAATTTCTTCTAATATTAGGAGAACTTTTAATTATATCCAAATCATCAGGCGTAAAAATAATAACATTAAGATTAGAAATATAATCAGCAACTTTTTTAATATCGGTCTGATTAATCATAATTTTTTTACTATCAGGTGTAACTATAATCCCTAATTTAGAAGTTATATTATTATTTTTTACTGTTCCCTTTATTGTACACTTACTCTTATTAAATTGAATTATATTAGGATTATTACCAACACGATGTGATTTAGTAAGTGCCAAAATAACAATAGATTCTAAAATATTTGTCTTACCTTGAGCATTATCACCAATAAAAATATTCATTTTATCACTAAAAGTGACTGTAATATTAGAATAATTTCTAAAATTTACTAAATTAATTTTTGATATTTTCATTTAAATCCGTAAAAAAGCCACATATGCTTCACCTATCCCCTATTTCAGTATTCCTATACACACATACATATTATATCATAAGAGGCCAAATAAAGCACTAAAAAATAGTTATAAATAACTATTTTTTCTAAATTTTAACGATTTTTTCTACTACGCATAATTAAATCTAATCTAGAAGCCCTCGAAACTTGGTTTTCTATTGTTCTATATGAACATGGAACAATAATCTCTTTACCATTATCAAAAATTATTTTTGTATTACTTGAGTCAATTTTTACAAACGATTTAATTCTTTTCAATGATACCCATGTACAATCAGTAGACTGTGGCGAAGTTGTTGGAAAAACAATTAAATTATCACTATCTTCTACAATAATAGGTACCTTATATTCAGCTCCTAAAATAGATCGTGCACTATCTTTTCGTCCAGCATAAGTACTACCAAAATACTTACAGCTCTCCTCCATTATTTTAAATGGTGTTTGATCAATGATATATCTATCGTCGTCTTCATAGACCAAACTACTTTCATTTTCATTTGGAACAATTGCTAATGTTCCTTTACTAAATTCGTATTTCATATAAATTCCCCCTTAAATGAAAACTGTGCGTTTTCACTCACAAATATAGCAAATCTTCTTGTCAAATTTTGTCAAAATATATAGAACAAACAAAAAAATAGAAGATTTTTGTAATCTTCTATTAATATTATTAGCAAAAATATTACTTTTACCACATAAAATTAATAAGTTCTTATAGGTAAAACTAATTGAGTAAGACTTGTATCTTCACTAGATTTAATTAAAATTGGTTTAATTTCACCTACAAAATGAATATCAACAGTTTCTGTGGAAAAACTTTTTAATGCTTCCATCATGTATTTTGCACTAAATGAAATTTTAATATTTTCATTATTATTTTTGGTAATTGGCATTTTTTCTTCAACTCTACCAATCTCAGCAGAACTACTTCTAAGAATCAATACATCATCAACAGTTTCTAAAGTAACAATATTTTTTTCTTTATCGCTAGTTAAAATACTTACACGATCAATAACATCATAAAAATCGTTAAGATTTGTACTAACTACTAATAAAGAATCATCTGGTAATAAATTTGAAGTATTAGGATATGTACCATTAATTAACCTTGATTCAAATTTTAAATTACCAGTTTTAAATAATATTTTATTATTAAATATATGTAATTCAACAGTTTCATCATCATCAGTTAAAATCTTACAAAATTCTACTATATTATGACTTGGAATTACAATATTATAATTTTCTTCACTTTCCTTATCTAATTTAACTATTTTTCTAGCTAAACGATAAGAATCTGTTGAATTACACTCTAAAACATCCCCTACTATATTAAAATTAATTCCCGTAAGAACAGGTTTACTTTCTTCATTTGAAGAAGCAAAAGCAGTTTGATTAACAATATTTTTAAAAATTCCAGCATTAATACTAACTTTTTTCTTACTTTCTTCAAGTCCTATATTAGGATATTCACTTTCACTAATTCCATTTAAATTAAATTCACTATTTTCTGTGTAAATCAATATTTTTAATTCATCAACTACTTCTATATTAATATATTTATCTGGTAATTTTCTAACAATATCTAGAATATACTTACCTTGTATAATAATACTTCCTTCATTTTCTATTTTAAAGTCATCCTCATTATTACTTTCAATAACAGTTTGAATTGTAATATCATTATCACTTGCTGTTAATGTTAATTTTTTCTTTTTTAAATCAAACTTAACACCTGCCAATACTGGAATTAAGTTTTTTGTAGAAATTGCTCTAGCAACTTTATTTAAAGCATCTAATAATAAATCTTTCTTAATTGTAAATTTCATATATATATTCCTTCTTTCTTTTATTATTTATATTATTACTGTGGAAAAAGTTGAAAACTTATTTTTTTCTTTATTTATCATTCATTTTTGTTAACATTTACTTGTGGATAAAAATTCAATAACTTAAAGTTTTACACAATACCTATATCCTTTTTCAACTTTTCTATTATATTAGCTAAATCTTTATTAACTTTTATCTCATTTTCAATCTTTTCCACTGAATGCATTACTGTTGAATGATCTTTTCCACCAAATTCTGTTCCTATCTTAGGAAATGATTCATTTGTCATATTCCTACACAGGTACATAGCAATTTGTCTTGGAAAAGAAATATTAGAGCTCCGCTTTTTACTTCTAATATCCTCAACTGATATTTGAAAATATTCGGATACAATTTTTTGAATTCTTTGAATGTCATTTTTTTCGCTCATTCCCTTGCTAATAAAGTCCTTAAGTGCCTCTATTGCTAAATCAAGTGTTATTTCTGCTCCACCCATTATTGTTGAATAAGCAATAAGCCTTGTTATTGAACCTTCCAATTGTCTAACATCAGTGCCAATATTAGATGCAATATACTCAATAACATCTTCAGATATTTCTTTTTCAAAATTACCACCAATTATTTTTTTCTTTAAAATCTGCATTCTTAAAGAAAAATCAGGTGGAAATATGTTAACAGTTAATCCCCAACAAAATCTAGTTCTTAGACGATCTTCCAGTAATTTTAAATCATCTGGAGATCTATCAGAGGAAATAATTATTTGTTTACTATCATTATATAAAGAATTAAAGGTGTGGAAAAATTCCTGTTGAGTCTTAGTAGCTCCACCTAAAAATTGAATATCATCAATAATAAGAACATCAATATTGCGATATTTATTCTTAAAAAAATCAATATAATTAAAATTAGTGCCAGAATCATCTTTTTTATTAACCTTTATAAAATCCTGTGTAAATTGATCAGACGTAACATATAAAACTTTTTTATTAGTATTTTCTAATATATAATTACCAATTGCGTGCATTAAATGAGTTTTACCTAATCCGCTATTTCCATATATAAATAAAGGATTATACATTTTGCCAGGATTTTCAGCCACAGAAAGAGCTGCTGCATGAGCAAATTTGTTACTATTACCGACTATAAAATTATCAAAAGTATATTTAACATTTAAATTAGACTGAATTTTATTATTAGGAACACCTTCTAACTCAGGTTCAATTTCCACTTTTTTAGGCAAAACATCCTCTATTTCTTCTTTTAAAATCAATACCAATTCAAAATTTGTACCTGTAATCTCATTTAACGTTTTTACAATGAGATCAGAATAATTATCAATTAAATGTTTCTTATGAATTGGCATTGGAACAATTATATATGCTTTACCATTTTCCAATCTATGCAACGTAGTATCAGCAAACCAAGTATCGAAAGATAATGAAGTAAGTTCATCTTTTATTTGGTCCAAAAATTTGGTCCATATAATATCGACATTCATTCCACCATCTCCCCACAAGATAAATAAACTACGATTAGTGTACATTAAATTGTGAAAAAAATAAACAATTTTATTGTAAAAATTTTTTTCAACACACAATCCACAATTTTTTCCACAAATAAAACTATTGATATAAAATAATAAAAATAACTTTTCCACATTTTCCACAATTTTTATTCCACACACCTTATTTTAATATTCCACATATCTGTGGAAACTGTTTAAAAAACAAAAATAGTACATTTTAATTGACAAATTCCAAGTATTACTATTATAATAATGTAGATTTATGTCTGGAGGTGGAGCAAATGAAAAGAACATATCAACCAAACAACCGTAAAAAAGCAAAGAAACTAGGCTTTTTTGCACGCAAAAAAACAAATATATTAAATCGTCGTCGTCGCAAAGGGCGTAAATTACTTTGCAAATAAGCCGCTGCATCAACAGTGGTTTTTTACTCTTACAATTTAAGGTAGGTGAACTATATGCGTAAATTATATATAGTAAAAAGTGCCAGAGACTTTGAAAAAATAATCAAAACAGGCAAAATTGTTAAAAATAAAAGCTTTATCATCTATTACCAAGCAAGTAATTTACCATATAATCGTTATGGAATTTCCGTAGGGAAAAAGTTAGGAAATGCTGTATATCGTAATAAATATAAAAGAAAAATACGTGCCATTATTGATAATTTAAAAAAAGACTATATAAATAAAAAAGATTATATTATAATATTAAGAGGAAGTGCGAAAAATAAAACATACCAAGAACTGGAAAAAGACTATGTTGCACTCATTAATAATATAGGAAAGGATATATAGAATGAAGCAAAAAAAGAGTAGAGCAAATAAAATTAAAATAATTTTAATAGTATTATTATTACTAATCACAACAGGCTGTACAACATCACTAACAGATAAAAATAATAAACCTGTAAGAAACGAAGTAACTGGACAAAATTTAACAAAAAATATTATTTGTCAACCAACAAATGAGAAAACAAGAGAATTATATAAGAAAAATAAAGTAAATATAGATAAATTACCAAAATGCGAAAACTTTAAAATTACATCAGGTAAATATGAAGGACTATGGACTGCATTCTTTGTAAAACCATTAGCCTTTGTTCTAATATTTTTTGGTAAGACAGTTGGAAATTATGCAATATCATTAATAATTCTTACATTAATAATAAGATTAATAGCTTATCCAGTAACAAAAAAGACAGCTATGCAATCAGAATTAATAAAACAAGCACAACCAGAACTTGATAGATTAAAGAAAAAATATCAAAATAAAACAGATCAAGAGTCAATGTTAAAACAAAATCAAGAAATGATGATGATATACAAGAAACACAATATCAATCCAATGTCTGGATGCTTATTTTCATTCTTACAATTACCATTGTTTATAGCTTTCTTTGAAGCAGTTCAAAGAACACCATCAATATTTGAAGACAAATTTTTAACATTACAATTAGGAACAACACCATCAGTTGGTATTTTTACAAATAACTGGTTAGCTTACGGAATTTTAATAATTTTAATAGCTGGAACGACCTATTATTCATTAAAAATGAACTCATCAGCTAATATGTCAGATCCAACAATGAAGATGATGCCAACTATGATGACAGTTATGTTTGTAGTAACAGGAATATTTATGCCATCAGGCTTAGGTATATACTGGGTAACATCAAATGTATTCACTATAGTTCAAAATATTATTGTTAAAAGGAGTAAAGAAGTAAATGGAAAAGCATAAATATACTGGAAAAACAAAAGAGGAAGCAATTTCAAATGCAACAATAGATTTACAAGAAACAAAAGATAACCTAATAATAAAAGAACTAGAAGAAATAAAAGGTGGGCTATTTAAAAGTAAAAAGGTAGAAATAGAAGTCATAGAAAAAAGAGAAGTTGTAAAATATATTAAAGAGTATTTAAATAAGTTACTAAAAAACCTTGGCTTTACAGCAAATATTGAAATCAAAAATAAAGAAGAAATACCAACATATACAATTTATTCAGATAATGATGGACTACTAATAGGAAAAAATGGAAAAAATTTAAAAGCATTATCAATACTAACAAGTCAGCACTTACTTAACGAATTAGGAAGAAACTTCAAATTTATAATTGACATCAATTCTTACAAAGAAAAAAGAGAAAAGTCCCTAGAATCACTAGCAAGAAGAATTGCTAGAGAAGTAGCAAATACAAAAGTAGAAGCAAAATTAGACTCAATGAATTCATACGAAAGAAGAATTATTCATAATGCTTTAACTAATAGTAAAACAGTATATACTGAAAGTGAAGGCGAGGAGCCAAACCGTTACGTAGTAATTAAACCTAAAGAAGATTAATTTAGTTTTTATAATAAAACATCTAGTAAGTAACCGGATGTTTTATTTTTCAATAAAAAGTTAATCATAAAAGTTTTTAAGAGTATCCAGTATTATTATCGTGTATTTAAAAAAATTTCATTTTTTCTGCACATAGAAATAATAGAGGAGTAAACTATAGAATCAACTTTGTAGCAAATAAAAATAAAAAAATAAATCTAATCTAATCACAAATACTACTTTAATTTCTAAATAAATGTGCTATAATATACGAAGAAAAAGGAGGGATACCATGAACGATACAATAGTTGCAATATCAACAGCATTAGGGGTCGGTGCTATATCAATAGTAAGATTATCGGGAAATAATGCCATAAAAATTGTCAATGATTGTTTTGAAGGAAAAGACTTAACCAAGGTCCCAACACATACAATTCATTATGGTTTTATTAAAAATAATAAAGAATTACTTGATGAAGTATTAGTTTCAGTCATGAAATCACCAAAGACATTTACTGCAGAAGACGTTGTAGAAATTAATTGTCATGGCGGAATAATCCCAACAAAACAAATTTTAGAATTAATGTTAAGTAAAGGAGCTCGCTTAGCAGAACCAGGTGAATTTACCAAACGAGCTTTTTTAAATGGTAGAATTGATCTAGTTGAAAGTGAAGCCGTAATGGACATAATTGAAAGTAAAAGTGAAGAGGCAAAAAAGCTAGCATTATCACAACTAAATGGTGAATTATCCAGATTAATTACAAATTTTAGAGATAATTTAAAACAACTATTATCTTCAATAGAAGTAAATATAGATTATCCAGAATACTATGACATAGAAGTAATTACCAAGAAAAAAATCAAAGAAGAAGTTGCAAAAATGAAAAAAGATTTACAAGAATTAATATCAGCATCTAAAGCCACATCAATTATAAAAACAGGTTTAAATATTGCAATACTAGGTAAGCCAAATGTAGGTAAAAGTAGTATTCTAAATAAATTATTAAATAAAGATAAAGCCATTGTAACAGATATTGCTGGTACAACAAGAGATATTGTCGAAGGTGAAGCCTATATTAATGGAATTCTAATAAATTTTATAGATACAGCAGGAATAAGGAAAACAACAGATGTTGTTGAAAAAATAGGTGTTGAAAAAAGTATTAAAGCAATCGATGAAGCTGATTTAATAATTGTAGTTTTAAACAATAATGAAGACTTATCAGAAGAAGATAAAGAAATATTGGAAAAAACAAAAGACAAACAAAGAATAATAGTTATAAATAAAACGGATTTAGATAAAAAGATAAAATTACCAAGTACTATAGAAAATACAGTTGAAACTAATACTAATACACCAGACGGAATAAAACCATTGGTCGAAAAAATAAAGGAAATGTTCAATTTGGAAAAATTACAAACTAAAGATTATACGTATCTAAGTAATAGTAGACAAATTTCTCTAGCAACAAAAGCATACCAAAGCTTATTATCAGCAGAAGTTGGTTTAAACAATGACTTACCAATAGATATGGTAGAAATAGATTTAAAGGATTGTTTTGACTTATTAGGAGAAATAATAGGAGTAACATATAGTGATGAAATAATTGATAATTTATTTGAACATTTTTGTGTAGGAAAATAGGAAGTGAAAACATGGAATATGAAATAATAGTAGTAGGTGCTGGCCATGCTGGATGTGAAGCAGCTTTAGCCGCCTCAAGAATAGGTCATAAAACCTTATTAATAACAGGAAATAAAAAAAATATTGCTGATATGCCCTGTAATCCATCAATTGGTGGCCCGGCAAAAGGCATAGTTGTACGTGAAATAGATGCTCTAGGTGGAGAAATGGGAAGAAATGCCGATAAAGGAGCTCTTCAAATAAAAATGCTAAATACAAAAAAAGGTCCAGCGGTACAAGCATTAAGGGCTCAAGCAGATAAAATTACGTATCCAAAAGAAATGGTAAAAACACTAGAATCAGAAAAAAAACTAGAAATAAAAGAGGCAATGGTTGAAAAACTAATTGTAGAAAAGAATAAAATAAAAGGCGTAACTTTATCAGATGGAACAAATATTTATGCCAAATCTGTAGTTTTAACAACTGGAACATATCTTCGTTCAGTAATCCTAGCCGGTTCATCAAAACATCCAGGCGGACCACATGGAGAAAAAGAATCAAAATACTTAAGCACAAATTTAAAAGAATTAGGTTTCAAAATATTAAGATTAAAAACAGGAACACCACCAAGAATAGCCAAAAATTCTATAGATTATAGTAAAACATCATTAGAAACAGGTGATGATCAGCCATTAACATTTTCTTTTGATAATAAATTATATTATGATTATAAAAATCAAGTACCATGTCATTTAATTTATACAACACCAAAAACTCATGATATTATTAAGCGTCACCTAAAAGAATCAAGTATGTATGGTGGTTATGTCGAAGGTGTAGGACCAAGATACTGCCCATCTATAGAAGATAAAGTTGTAAGATTCAGTGATAAGGAACGTCATCAACTGTTTCTAGAACCAGAAAGTATCTATTATGATGATATATATTTACAAGGTTTTTCAACAAGTATGCCACATAATATTCAAGAAGAAATGGTTCATAGCCTCCCAGGATTAGAAAATGCCCAAATCTTAAAATACGCTTATGCAATAGAGTATGATGCTATTGATCCAACACAATTAAAAAGGTCACTTGAAACAAAAATTATTGAAGGATTATATACAGCTGGACAAATAAATGGAACATCAGGTTATGAAGAAGCTGCTGGTCAAGGTTTAATAGCTGGAATAAATGCCGCCTTAAAATTAGAGGGAAAAGAACCATTAATTTTAAAAAGAAACGAATCATATATAGGTGTTCTTATTGATGACCTAGTAACAAAAGGTGTAAAAGACCCATACCGTTTACTAACATCTCGTGCAGAATATCGTCTATTACTAAGAAATGATAATGCTGACATAAGATTAAGAAAATATGGATATGAAGTAGGTCTATTACCAAAAGAAAAATATCTTCAATTTGAACAAAAATTAAATGACATAGCCAGCCTATTTCAACTATTAAAGACTACAAGAATAACACCTAAGAAAGCGACAAATGACTACATAGAATCAATTTCCTCAACTCCATTAAAAGATGGAATGTCATTATATGAATTTCTAAAAAGACCAGAAATAAAAATTAATGATTTAGAGCATTTTGTTGAAATACCATTTTCAAAAGAAGTCAAAGAACAAGTTGAAATTAATACAAAATATGAAGGTTATATTAAAAAAGCAAACAAAGAAGCCGAAAAAATGTTATCTTTAGAAGCAAAAAAAATTCCAGAAGATATAGATTATAGTAAAATTCCAAATTTAGCTAGCGAAGCCCGCCAAAAATTAGCTGAAATTCGTCCAACAACACTAGGTCAAGCTTCAAGAATATCCGGTGTAAATCCAGCTGATATTTCAATACTAATGGTATATTTAAGAAAGGGTAAAAATGACTAAAGAAGAATTTATTATTGAAACAAGTAAGTTAGGTATAAAACTAACAGATAAACAAATAAATCAATTAGAACAGTTTTATAATTTATTGATAGAATGGAATGAAAAAATAAATTTAACTAGAATAACATCTAAAGAAGAAGTATATTTAAAACATTTTTATGACAGTTTAACAATTTCTAAAGTAATAAACTTAAAAAACTCTAAAACATTATGTGATGTTGGAACAGGTGCTGGTTTTCCAGGAATAGTTTTAAAAATAGTTTATCCAAATTTAAAAATAACATTAGTTGATGCTCTTCAAAAAAGAGTAAATTACCTAAATACAATTATTAAAGAGTTAAATTTAGATGGAATAACTGCGATTCACGCAAGAGGAGAAGACCTAAAAGAAAAATATGATGTTGTAACAGCAAGAGCTGTAGCCAATATTGAAAAATTACTAAAATATACAATGCATTTAGTAGCACCAAATGGAGTATTTATAGCTATGAAAGGTAATATTTCAGAAGAACTAAATGATTTAACAAGAAAGAAAATAAGTCAAAAATATAACATTGTAAAAATAGAACAATTTCTCCTACCATATGAAAATAGTCAAAGAAGTTTACTTGTCATAACAAACAAAATATAGAATATACCTTAATAGGTATATTTTTCTTCTAAAAAATACTGTTGAAAGATTAATAAAATTAGTTTATAATAAAATAGAATAAGAATAGAGGGATGGGATAAAATGAATACAGAAACTAAAGATGAAGTTGTATACTTATACTTAGATGATATAATTCCAAATCGTTTCCAGCCAAGAGAAGTATTTGATGAAAGAGCTTTAAAAGAACTCGCTTTATCAATAAAAGAACATGGTGTAATTCAACCAATTATTGTTAGACGTGTTAATGGTAAATATGAAATAATTGCCGGAGAACGTCGCTATAAAGCTTCAGCATTAGCTGGTATGACAAAAATCCCTGCAATAATAAGAGATCTTGATGACAAAGAAAGTTCTAAAGTTGCTCTACTAGAAAATCTTCAAAGAAAAAATCTAAATCCAATTGAAGAAGCTAGAACATATCAAAAGATCTTGGAGCTTGACCAAATGACACAAGATGAACTAGCTAAAACGATGGGTAAGAGTCAGTCAGCTGTTGCTAATAAATTACGTTTGTTAGCCTTACCAGATGAAGTCCAAGATTCACTTTTAAAAGAACAAATATCAGAACGACATGCAAGAGCCTTACTAAATTTACCAGACGCTAAGCAACAAAAAGAATTATTAAAGAAAATAATAACAAATAAAATGACAGTAAGAGCAGTAGAGGAAGAAATAGCTAAAATAAGTCCAAAAAGAGAATCACAAGGATTTCAAATGACCCAAGCAAGTGAAACAATACCATCAGTTGCGGCAAATGCCACTATTGGTACTTCAACAACACCATCGGCTATGCCATCAAATCCTATGAATTACGGACAAGTAACAATTTCTCCACCAACTGAAAATAATAATCAAACAGTTCAAAAATTTATTAATTACGGAGAAATAGATAAGGAAGCAGTAGAAGAACCAAAAGATTCTTATTATAATGAAGTAGAAGTACAACCAGTAGATGTTAGTACAATAAAGGAAAATGCTATGGATATAAAACCAATTCAAAATGAACCAATAGCTGACTTAGATAGTTTATTAAATATTACGCCAGTTGTTAGTCAAAACAATGAGCAAAAGTCTCAAGAACCATCAGAACAAAAATACTTAACACCAGCAGAAGCAATTGTTAAGGGAGATGCTACTGCAGAAGAAGAGTCAATCAAGGATTACTTTAATATGCCAAATATTAAAGCAACAGATTTACCACAAAATATTTCTTCAACTCAACAACCAGCAGCGACACAACAAAGTAGTATATTAAATATTCCAAACCCACAAGTTGAAGCTCCAACTGGAAATTATGATTTGCCTCAAATTATTAACAAAATTCGTGAAGTTGTTAAAGATATTGAAAATCATGGTGGAAAAGTAACGTTTGATGAAATGGATTTTGCAACAGCTTATCAAGTAATAATTAAAATAGATAAATAAGTAGAGAAATCTACTTTTTTTTAACAAAACCGTTTAAAAAAAGTCATTTATTTGATACAATGATTAAGTAAAATTGAAAATGGGTGATTAGATGGGAAAGGTTATATCATTAGTAAATCAAAAAGGCGGAGTAGGAAAAACAACAACTAGTATCAATCTTTCTGCATCATTAGCAGTATTAGGGAAAAAAGTTTTATTAATAGATTTAGATCCACAAGGAAATACAACTACTGGTGTCGGAATAAACAAAGGTGATATTGAAAGAAGTATCTATGATGTATTAATAGATGAATGTACAATTACAGAAGCCATGATTAAAACAAAATATAAAAATCTTTATGTTTTACCAGCAACAATTAATTTAGCTGGACTAGACATTGAACTAGTAGAAAAAAGTAAACAAGAAAGTGGCTTTCAAAAAGGTGAGCAATTAAAAAGACATATATCAGAAATAAAAGATGGATTTGACTATATAATTATAGATTGTCCACCATCACTAGGCGTCATAACAACAAATGCTCTAACAGCGTCAAACTCAGTTATAATTCCAGTACAATGTGAATTTTTTGCACTAGAAGGAATAACTCAGCTTTTAAAGACAATCATGCTTGCTCAAAAGACGTTAAATCCAGATTTAGTAATAGAAGGAGTTTTACTAACAATGCTAGATTCTAGAACGAACTTAGGATTTGAAGTAGTTGAAGACATTAGAAAATTCTTTAAAGAAAAAGTATATAATACAATTATTCCTAGATTAGTTAGATTAACAGAGGCTCCATCGCATGGAGAACCTATTATAGTATACGATCCAAAAAGTAGAGGATCAGAAGCATACTTAAATTTAGCAAAGGAAGTGATTGAAAGAAATGGAGAACAATAATAAAAGAAGAGCACTAGGAAGAGGATTAGAAGAACTATTCTACAATGAACCAATTGATTATAGCAAAGTAGAAGAAAAAATTTTAACAGAAACCCCAAAAGAAGAAATAAAACTAGTAAAAATTTCTGAATTAAGAAGTAATCCATATCAGCCTAGAAAAGTATTTAATGAAACAGCTTTAAATGAACTAGCAGCATCAATAAAGGAACATGGAGTATTCCAACCAATAATCATAAAAAAAAGTATTAAAGGTTATGAAATAATTGCTGGAGAAAGAAGAGTAAAAGCTTCTAAAATAGCTGGATTAGATGAAATACCGGCTATTATACGTGACTTTTCAGATGATGAAATGATGGAAATTGCTTTATTAGAGAATCTTCAAAGAGAAGATCTAAATGCCATAGAAGAAGCAACTGCCTATAAAAAATTATTAGAATCATTATCCCTAACTCAAGAAGAATTAGCAAATAGATTAGGAAAAAGTAGAAGCCATATAACCAACATGCTAGGTTTATTAACTCTACCAGAAGAGGTACAAAAAAGTCTTAGCAATAAAAGTTTAAGTATGGGACATGCTAGAATAATAAGCAAACTAGAAAATACAGAACAGCAGATAGACCTTGCTAAAAAAGTTGTAGAAGAAGGTTTAAGTGTCCGCGAGTTAGAAAATATGACTCAATCAAATGAAAAGTTTTTACGTGTTCATGAGATAAAAAGAAAACCAAAGAAGATTATTCCAGAATATGAATACTTGCAAGAGGAACTTTGCGAAAAATTAGGAACTAAAGTAAAAATTAAAAATAATAAAATTGAAATTAGTTTTGTTAACGGTAATGATTTAAATAGACTACTAGAAATAATGAACTTAGAATCAGGGAGGTAATCTATGTTGAAATTAACAGAAAATATTGAATTTAATTTATTTCAACACGTTATCATACCTATTATTTATGTTTTGATAGGTATGATAGTATACAAGTTATTAAAAAGAATAATTGAAAAGAGTATTAATGTAAATAAAATAACTTTAAAAGCCCATAAACAACGAGCAGAGACAATAAAAATGCTTCTTGCAAATATAATTAAATATATAACAGTAATTTTGGTTATTCTAGCGATTCTATCTGCCTATGGAATAAATATAAAGTCAATATTAGCTGGACTAGGAATAACAACAGCCATAATAGGTTTGGCCTTTCAAGATCTTGCCAAAGACCTTATTGCTGGAATATCAATAATTACAGAAAATCAATATGAAGTAGGAGACACAATTGAAGTGGATGGCTTTATGGGCGAAGTAATTTCTTTAGGCCTAAAAACAACTAAGATACGTGATTTTAAAGGAGCTACCAAAATAATTTCAAATCATAATATGGATAAAATTATAAACTATAGTCTTCATGATGCATTAGTTGTCATAGATATTGGTGTAGGATATGAAAATAAACCAGAAGATGTTGAAAAAGTTTTAAATAAACTATCCGAAGATTTAAATGGAAAGATTGCTAATGCAACCGGAAAACTCGAAGTTTTAGGTATCAATAAATTAGGAGAGTCTTCTGTAGAATATCGTCTAACTTTACCAGTTAAACCAATGCAACAATATACTGTAGAAAGAATCCTACGTAGAGAAATAAAAATAGCTCTAGATAAAGCCAATATATCAATACCATATCCACAATTAGAGGTACACAATGGAAAATAAAGAATATACACTTGGCACAAAAGTAATAATGAAAAAACCACATCCATGCGGTACAAACGAATGGGAAATAACAAGACTAGGTGCCGATATAAAAATAAAATGTTTAAATTGTGGTAGAACAGTATTAATACCTAGAATAGAATTTAACAAAAAAATAAAAAAAATAATAACCGAGGAGGAATAAAATGTTTCAAAAAAAGAAACTTAGGCTAAAAAAGTTTTATTTCCATCCCGCAACAGCTTTCTTATTATTAACAATCGGTTTAGTTATATTAAGTGCCTGCCTTTCAGGACTTGAAATGCAAGCAACATATAATACTGTAAATGTTAATAACAAAGAATTAGAACCAACACTAGTTGCAGTTGAAAACTTATTAAGTTTTGATGGCATGAAATATATAATAAGTAATGCTACCAAGAACTTTATCAGTTTTGCGCCATTAGGAACACTATTGATTGCATTAATTGGTTTGACGGTAGCTGAAGCAACAGGACTTTTAGAAACAATTACCAGAAGAAAACTAAAAAAAATTCCTAAAAATGTATTAACATTCATATTAATATTTATTGCAACAATTTCATCATTAATCAATGAAGTTGGTTATGCTATTTTAATTCCTTTAGCTGCTTTAATATATTTTATGAATGAAAGAAATCCAATTCTTGGTATAATAACAGCATTTTGTGGAGTTGCATTTGGATATGGAGTTTCAATATTTGTTGGTACAATGGAGGCTACATTAATTGAATATACCAAAAATGCGTCATTATTAATATATGATACAATTCATATTTCCCTAACATCAAACTTATTCTTTATTATAGTAGCTTCAATCATTTTATCAATAGTTGGTACTTTAATTATTGAAAAGATTATTGCTCCAAAGATAGGAAAGTATAAAAAAGATGAAGAACTAGCTCAAACTGAAAAATACAGCATTATAACAGAAGAAGTCAATGAACAAGCAGCGCTCGAAAAAGAAAAAAGAGAAAAAACAGGATTAAAATATGCACTTGTAACAGCAACTATATTTTTTCTACTATTTGTTTGGGCACTAATACCAAATCTACCATATTCAGGATTGTTACTAGATATGAATGAGTCGACATATCTAAATCAAGTATTTGGCGAAAATGCCTATTTTCAAGATTCATTCACATATATAGTATCATTATTTTTCTTCATAACAGGAATTGCATATGGTATTGGAGCCCATACCATAAATAGTGACAAAAAAATAATTGAGCAGGCTAGTGAAAATTTTTCAAAATTAGGAAGTATGTTTATTTTAATGTTTATAGCTGCTCAATTTATAGCTGTATTTAAAAAGACTAATATAGGAGTTGTTATAACAAGCTGGTTAGCCAACCTATTAGGAATGTTAGACTTTTCTGGTATACCATTAATAGTTATAACATTAATCCTAATAGCTATATCAAATCTTTTCTTAACAGGTACTGCAACAAAATGGATGATTTTTGCTCCAGTAGCTGTACCAGTATTTATTCAATCAAATATAAGTCCCCAATTTGCTCAAATAGTAATGCGAGCAGGTGACTCAATGACAAAAGGATTTACTCCTTTATTAGCAGCCTTTGTAATATATATAGGATATTTAAACATATATAACTTAAATAAAAAACGTCCCTATACAATTTCTAAGTCACTAAAAATGATTACACCATACTTCTTATTAATATCATTAACATGGATATTATTAATAGTTGGTTGGTATATTACAGGCTTGCCAATAGGACCTGGAGTATCTCCAACTTTATAACACCAATTAAGGTGTTTTTTTCTTTAAAACAAATAATTAAACATAATTACAAACTTATGATATAATATCTACATAAAGAAAAGAGGTACTAATATGAGTTTAACAGCAGGAATAGTTGGTCTACCAAATGTAGGAAAATCAACATTATTTAATGCAATAACAAACCAAAAAATTTTAGCAGAAAATTATCCTTTCGCAACAATAGAACCAAATGTTGGAGTAGTAACAGTTCCAGATGAAAGAATGGATAAACTAAAGGAAATGTATGAACCAAATAGATTTATTCCAACTGCATATGAATTTACAGATATTGCAGGACTAGTAAAAGGTGCATCCCAAGGAGAAGGGTTGGGTAACAAGTTTTTATCACATATACGTGAAGTAGACGCCATAGTAGAAGTTGTAAGATGTTTTGATGATGGAAAAATTATTCATGTAGAAGGAAATATAGATCCAATCAGAGATATTGAAACCATAAATCTAGAGCTAGCAATAGCTGATTTAGATGTTATAAATAACAGACTAGAGCGAGTTGCCAAAAAAGCTCGTACAACAAAAAATAAAGACGATGTAATGGAAGCTGAAATATTAGAAAAATGCAAAAAAGCCTTAGAAGGGAACAAGCCATTAAGACAACTTGCCTTAACTGAAGAAGAAAAAAAATTAATTAAGTCGTATAGTTTTCTAACTCTAAAACCAATCATATACTTAGCCAACATAAAAGAAAGTGAATTAGGCAATCCCGATAACGAGTATGTAAAACTAGTAAAAGAATATGCAGAAAAGGAAAATGCAAGAGTTGTAAGTCTATGCGCCAAAGTAGAAGAAGAATTAAGTGAAATGACTAAAGAAGATAAAAAAGAAATGTTAGAGGGACTAGGGTTAGATGGCTCTGGACTTGATAAATTAATAACAGCAACCTATGATATTCTAGGTCTTGCAACATACTTTACAGTAGGTAAAGACGAAGTTAGAGCGTGGACCTTTAAAAAAGGAATGAATGCCAAACAATGTGCCGGTATTATTCATACTGACTTTGAAAAAGGCTTCATTCGTGCTGAGGTTATTTCATATACTGACTTGATAGAATGTGGAAGTGAACTAAAAGTAAAAGAAGCCGGAAAAGCAAGACTAGAAGGAAAAGATTATTTAATGCAGGACGGCGATATCTGTCATTTTAGATTTAATGTTTAATTGTTTACTACTATAGGAGTTAAAAAGTCATGAAAAAACTTATAATTTTTGAAACAAATAACAAAGATGGTATTATGAGTAAAAGTAAGAAATTTTACCCAGCATCGTATACAGAAAGAGAAATTGATGAGGAATTTAAAAAAACAAGAATCAAAATTGGAAAAAAATATAATATTGATGGTTTAAAAATTCTTCAACCAGCTCAAAAAGATGTAGAACAAAATGTTACTTATCCAGACGGAACATACAAACGTATCGATAATTCATACCTAATCCCAAAAGATTTATGGAATGAAAAGATACCAGCTGATATTTTAATGATAGATTCAAATTATCCAAACATTGTAATCGGACACAGAATGGCCGATTGTCCAGTTATAATAGCCGAAGATAGAAAGAAACATATAGTAGCAATTTCTCACTGTGGAGCACTACAGATAAATCGAAAAGTTCCGATGTATACAATAAAAGCTCTTCAAACTGAAGTAAAAAGTAATCCATATGACATTTTTGTCTACATTGGCAGTTGCATAAAAAAAGAATCATATGTTTATGATTGTTATCCAAACTGGGCAACAAATGATTCAGTTTGGAAAGATTGTATAGAAAAAAAAGGCAGCCTCTATCACATTGACCTAGTAACAGCAATAATTAATCAATTAAAAATCCCAAAGGAAAATATTAAAATAAGCCCTATTGATACATATAAAGATCCAAACTATTATTCACATTTAGCCGAAGTGAAAAAAGAATCAAAACCTATAGGTCAAAACTTTGTAGGGGCATATTATACAGAATAAAGATAGTAAAAGTACTATCTTTTAAGTTGCGAAATCTTTCAAAGTCTGTTATAATATGCTTCTAATAAAAGAGGTGATACCATGGGAATTATTAAGAAAATTGAAATCTATTCGCCAAAGATATTAAGCAGTAAAAGAATATTAACATTATCTGACATACATAGAACGAATAAAAAAGGTACAACACCAGGTCTAACAAACTTAAGTGTTCTAGAAAAAGAATTATTAAAAGAAATGGACGGCATTGATTTTATACTTATACCTGGTGATATTATTAACGATACACAAGACCTAGAAAATAGTGACTTTACAAGATTTTTAACTTTTGAATTAGAAACCTTAACTCGAGGAAAACCAACATTTATATCTTACGGAAATCATGATCAGATGACAAAGAATAATTCAAATATCTGGCAAATGGGTTCTAGAAGTCTTTTAAAAGAAGTATTAAAACCTCTTCCTAATGTAACGGTCTTGGAAGATTCAGAAAAACAAAATATTGGAGAAGTATCAATATCAGCCTTTTCACCAGCATATTCTTATTATGAGTTAGAAAAAGAAAGTGAAGAAGCTTATCTGGATGAATTTATGAAAGAAATGGACTATGATCTTTTTAATTCGGATGAATATAACATTTTATTAACTCATGCACCCAAATCTATAATTAATTTATTCAAAAAACAAATCAGTCTTTTGGAAACAAACCCAGACTTAGTAGTATCAGGACATATGCATAATGGACTAATACCGTTATTTAAAAATGCGGGTCTATTCTCACCATCACGAGAATTATTTCCTAAGTACGCGCATGGTGTTCTTGAAGAAGGAGAAACATCATTTGTAATTAATGGTGCCGTAAATACAAGAGTAGAGTCTCCAACTATAAATAGCTTTTTTAAACCAAGTGCTAACATAATTACCCTAAGTCCACCCATACAAAAGGTTAAGAAAAATAATTAAAACTTATAGACAAAACAATATACATTTGTTATAATACAACCGAGTATTTAAAATACTCCTTGCTGTATTTACAGCCGAACAGTCCAAAAGGAGGTGTAAAAATGAATAAATATGAAATTACATTTATAGTTAGACCAGACATGGAAGAAGCAGAAATCAAGAAAACTGCTGAAGATATGAAAAAGGTATTAACTGACAAGAAAGCAAAACTTTTAGAAGAAAAGGCATTAGGTCAAAAAGAATTAGCTTATGAAATTAATAAGTTCAAGACAGGTTATTATTATCTATTTGTAGTAGAATCTGATAGTTCTGCAGTAAAAGAATTCGACCGTGTTGCTAGAATCAATGAAAGCCTACTTCGTCATTTAGTTGTAAAAGTAGAAGACTAAGAAAAAGAGGTATATTATGAATAAGGTATTTTTAATAGGAAGATTAACAAGAGATCCAGAATTAAGATACACTGGTAATAATACACCAGTAGCAACATTTGCTCTAGCAGTAAATAGACCATTTACAAATCAATCAGGAGAAAGAGAAGCTGATTTTATTAATATTGTAGTATGGAGAAAACAAGCCGAAAATGTTAAAAATTATTTAACACAAGGTAGCCAAGCAGCAATAGAAGGTCGTCTTCAAGTAAGAACATATGATGATAACAATGGTCAAAAAAGATATGTGACAGAAGTAATTGCTGACAATGTTGAATTCTTAGGATCAAAATCTTCCTCAAATAATTCAAATAATACATCATCAAGTAATAATGAGCCGACTCCATATGACTTTGGAACAACACCAGAGCCAAAAGGAACAAACGTAGATAGCAATCCTTTTGCTGACTTTGGCTCAAGTATTGAAATAAGTGATGATGAATTACCATTCTAAAAAAGGAGGATATACAATGGCAGAGTTTAATCGTAGAAAGAAAAAAGTTTGTATGATGTGCACAAAAAATGCAGTAGTTGATTATAAAGACCCAGAAACTTTAAGAAGATATACAAATGAAAAGGGTAAAATTGTACCAAGACGTGTTACTGGTAATTGTGCCCTACATCAAAGATATATATCAAAACAAATTAAAAGAGCACGTGCAATTGCATTAATGCCTTATACAAGATAAAAGTGTACCAGAACTGGTATGCTTTTTTATTAGACAAAACATATAAAATATTATATAATATAGTTGACATTTAACAGGAGGCTATATGAGAATTATTGATAAACGAAGAGAATTTAATAGAAGTATCCGTAAAAGTAAAAATGTATTTTTAATGGCTCATAAAGACTTAGATTTAGATGCTCTAGGAAGTTGTATTGGATTAAGTACAATATTGAGTCAAAAAAAGAAAAATTGTTATATAATAATTGATGATAAAAACCATGAACTTGGTGTAGAAAAAGTCTTAAGAGAACTAGAAGGTTGCATCAAGATAATAAAAAGTTGTGATATAGAAAGATATTTATATCCTAAGTTAGAAAAAAACCTCTTAATAATATTAGATACTAACAAGCCAGAATTAGTTCAAAATAAAGACTTGTTAAAAAGATTTAATAGAAAAGTTGTTATAGATCATCATGACATTTCAAAAACAACAATCAAAGATTGTGTTTCTATTATAGACAACGAAGTCTCAAGTACATGTGAAATGATTACAGAACTAGTGGAGTTTTATGATGTAGATCTTGAACCATATTATGCAACTGTTTTACTATCTGGCATAGTTCTAGATACAAATAACTTTACACTAAAAACAACTGCTGAAACATTTTACTCAGCTTACTATTTGACTAGTTTAGGAGCTAGTGCCAAAAAAGTTCAATATCTTCTAAAACAGGATATTATGGAATATACAGAACGTCAGAAACTATTAGCCGATATTGAAACAATAAATAATAGAATCGCCTTTACAAAAGCAACGCCATATACAATTTATCGTCGTGAAGACTTAGCCAAAGTAGCAGACACATTATTATTCTTTAATAATATAGAAGCATCTTTTGTAATAGGAAAAATTGGTAAAGATACAGTAGGTATAAGTGCCAGAAGTTTAGGAAACTACGATATCAGTAAGATACTAGAAAATCTTGGTGGTGGTGGTGACACATACAATGGAGCCGCCAAATTTGAAAAAACCACTATAAGCAAAGTAGAACAGATGTTAAAAAAAGAAATAGAAAATCAGGAGGGTGAATAAAATGGAAGTAATATTTATCAAAGATTTAAAAAATCAAGGTAAAGCAGGTCAAATTAAAAATGTAAAAGATGGCTACGCACAGAATTATTTAATTAAAACTGGTTATGCTGTTGCCAAAACAAAAGAAAATCTTGCTAAACTAGAACATGATAATAAAAAGAAAAAAGAAATGGATTTACAAAACAAAAAAATAGCTGAAGAACTAAAACAAAAGCTAGATAAAGTAGTTCTTGAATTTAAAGTAAAAACTGGTGAAGGTGATAAAGTATTTGGTAGCATCAGTCCAAAACAGATAAAAGACGGACTACAAGCCGAAGGATATAAAATTGAAAAAAGCCAAATAGATAGCAGTAAACAAATTTCCTCACTTGGTTTTCATAATGTAGATATAAACCTATATGCAGGAATAGTTGCAACAATCAAAGTACACCTAGTAAAGTGAGGTAGATAATATGGCAAATAAAGTAATGCCTAATAATCTAGAAGCAGAAGAATCTGTTTTAGGAGCTTGTTTCTTATCAAAGTATGCCCTACAAAAAGCAACAGAAAATTTAGCACCAGAGTCATTTTATAATGAAAAAAATGCTAAAATATTTTCTTCTATGATTGCACTTACAGAAGAAAAAACGCCAATAGATTTAACAACAATAACTAGTTATTTAAAAAAGAAAAATGAATTAAACGAAGTTGGCGGTGTTGAATATTTAACAGAAGTTTTAAATTTTGTTCCAACAGCCAGTAATGTTGATTATTATATTCAAACAGTAGAAGAAAATGCTATTTTAAGAAAGTTGATTGAAACAGCAAACGATATTGCAACAGAAGGATATCGAACAGATGAAACAGTAAATGAAATATTAGATAATTCAGAAAAGAAAATTTTAAGTATTGTAAAAAATCGTAAGTCTAGTGAGTTTAGAACTATAAAAGAAGTATTATTAAAAACTCAATCAGATCTAGAAATTTTATCAGAAAATAAAAATGAAATTACAGGACTAGCAACAGGATGGTATGATTTTGATAAATTAACAACAGGTTTACATCCTAATGAATTTATTATAATTGCTGCGAGACCTGCTATGGGAAAAACAGCCTTTGCCTTGAATCTTGCAACGCATGTTGCAATGACCCAACAAAAAAGTGTTGCCGTATTTAACCTAGAAATGAGTGCTGAACAGTTAGCTTTACGTATTCTATCATCACTTGGTCAATTAGAAGGCTTTAAACTACGTACCGGAAATTTAATGAATAATGATTGGAAAAGGATAAATGAAGCAGTATCCCAATTGTCAAATACAAATCTTGTAATAGATGATACTCCAGGTATCACAATAGGTGAAATAAGAGCCAAGTGTCGTCGTCTAGCCAGTAGTGAAAATGGACTTAGTTTAGTTGTGATTGATTATTTGCAACTAATATCAGGCGGAAAAAACTATGGGGCAAATCGTCAACAAGAAGTATCAGATATTTCCCGTAGCCTTAAGACCTTAGCCATGGAATTAAATGTTCCAATAATAGCCTTATCACAACTTTCTCGTAGTGTAGAAGGAAGAGAAGATAAAAGGCCATTAATGAGTGACTTAAGAGAGTCTGGATCTATTGAACAAGATGCTGATATCGTTGCTTTCTTATATCGAGATGATTACTATAATAAAGAAGCAAGGAATGAAGATAACACAAGTATTAGTGAATTAATAATAGGAAAGCATCGTAATGGACCAACTACTACAATAGAATTACTATTTAAGAAAAACACATCAACTTTCTTAAATTTAAAAAGAGAAAAAGAAAATAAGGAGGGTATTTAGTGAAATATAAAAAGTTATCAGTTGCACTTTCAATAGTATTAGTATTTTCACTTTTTTTAGTAACTGGTTTTACTCCAAAAAGACTAAATACACATACTGTTTATCGTGTTTATTTAAAAGGTGAATCACTAGGAATTATAAAATCTAAAACAGCCCTAGAACAATATATAAATAAAAAACAGGCGGAAGTAAAAAGTAAATACAATGTTGATAAAGTATATATTCCATCAGATTTGGACATTGTTAAAGAAATAACATATGACAATGACTTAACTTCAGTAGAAAAAATTTACAATAAAATAAAGGATATATCACCTTTTACAATTTCTGGATATGCTGTTACTATTAAAGGTGTTGATAGTGTAGGATCTGATGGTAAAAAAATAAAGGGTAAGAAACAAGTATTATATGTCCTTGATAAAAAAATATTTACAGAAGCAGTAGATGACATTGTTAAATCATTTGTGCCAGAAGCTGAATATGAAGCATTTGCTAATGACACGCAAAAAGAAATAAAAGATACTGGTAAAAAAATAGAAATGATATATATTGAAAATACAATTACAATAAAGAAACAAAAAATACCAATAGACAAGAAAATATATCAAGACGAAAAAGAATTAAGCAAATATTTATTATTTGGAACAACATCAGAACAACAAAAATATACAGTAAAAGCAGGAGATACAGTAGCTGATGTAGCTTTTGATAATAAGATTTCAACAGAAGAATTCTTAATTGCCAATCCAGGCATAGCCAGTGCCGATAGCTTATTATACGCTGGTGAAGAAGTAACCTTAGGAATATTAAAGCCACAATTTAACGTTGTTGAAAGAGATCATGTTGTTGTTAATGAAGAAAAAAACTTCACAACAGAAACAGTATATGATAATAATCAATATGTTGGCTATACAGAAGTAACTCAAAAAGGAGTTAATGGTCTAAACAAAGTAACTCAAAAAGTTCAAAAAGTTAATGGCGAAACTACAAGTATAGTACCGGTTTCCACAGAAGTTGTGAAAGAACCAATTACTGAAATAATTGTAAAGGGTGGTAAAAAATCAAATTATGCCGGAGGCTATGGTTCAGTAGTTCCAACCAAAGGAGAATGGGGCTGGCCTGCAACTTGTTCATCAATTTCATCAGGCTTTGGATACCGTTGGGGAATTTTACATGATGGAATAGATATAGCCGGTTGTGGATATGGTTCAAACATTTTTGCAGCTCAATCAGGCACAGTAGTTGACTCTAGAAAGAAAACTGGTTCATTTGCTGGAGGATATGGAGATAATGGAGAGTATATAATTATAGATCATCATAACGGATATTACACTATGTATGCACATATGTGTCCAGGATGTAGACAAGTCAGTATTGGTGATACCGTTACAAAAGGTCAGGTAATAGGAGGAATGGGTCAAACAGGTTGGGCAACAGGAGTACACCTACATTTTGCAATCTGGCGTGGTTATCCATATCGTAATGGAACAGCTACTAACCCATTGAGTTATTATTAAAATGAAATTTAAAATAATAGCTTCCGGATCAAAAGGAAATTGTGCAGTAGTACTCTCCGAACAAGCAAATATAATAATAGATATGGGAATTTCATACCTAACTTTAAAAAGAAGTTTGGAAGAAGATTCCCTTTCTTTAAATAATTTTACCGGAATTTTAATAACTCACTGTCATAAAGACCATACTAACGGATTAACGTCACTAATAAAGCATACAAAATTAAAAGTATATATACCAGAAAAAATGTATGACAGTTTAAAAGAATACATATCTAGAGACGATTGTATTTTTATAGATGATAACTTCTCAATAAAAGATTTAAATATAGAATTAATTCATACTTCACATGATGCTCCTTCATCAGTTGGATATATCATTGAAAATAATGGAAAAAGCTTAGTTTATGTAACAGATACTGGATATATAAATCGCAAGTTTTTAGCAAAAATGGTAGGTAAAGACTGTTATATAATTGAAAGTAATCACGATGAAAAAATGTTAATGGATGGACCATATCCTAGATTTTTAAAAGAAAGAGTAATAAGTGACAAAGGACACTTATCCAATATTACGACTTCAAAGTATTTAAAGAAAATAATCGGCTCAAATACCAAGACAATTGTATTAGCCCATTTAAGTGAAACAAACAATACACAAGAATTAGCCTATACAACAGTCAAAGAATCTTTAGAAGGAAAAGGACTTAATATTATAGTTGCCAAACAACATGAGTCAAGTTCTATAATTGAGGTATAAAATGATAAAAATAATAGCCATAGGAAATATAAAAGAAAAATACTTAAAAGAGGCCATAGCCGAATATCAAAAAAGGCTAAAAAAATATACTAACTTAGAAATAATAGAATTAAAAGATGAAGGATATGTGGAGGAACAAAAAGCCATAACATTAGAAGGAGAAAAGATAAAGAAGCATATATCAGACAAAGACTATCTAATCACTCTAGAAATAGAAGGACAACAATTAGATTCTGTTGAGTTTTCCAAAAAAATAGAAAAAATTCAAATAGAAAACAGTAACATAGTGTTTATTATTGGTGGCAGCTATGGGCTTAGTAAAGAAGTTAAAGATATGTCTAAATTACATTTATCAGTTTCCAAAATGACATTTCCTCACCAATTATTTAGATTAATCTTATTGGAACAAATATATAGAGCGTATAAAATAATTAATAACGAAAGTTATCATAAATAGGAGGTTTACATGATTGGTAATAGTTGGGATGATTTACTAAAAGAAGAGTTTAAAAAAGAATATTTTCAAAATCTTATGAATTTTGTTAAGGAAGAATATAAAACAAAAACAATATATCCAAAACAAAGCGATGTCTTTAATGCCTTTCGCTATACAGATTTTGACAATGTAAAGGTTGTAATATTGGGCCAAGATCCATATCACGGACCAAATCAAGCCGAAGGCTTATCCTTTTCCGTAAGTAATGACGTCATTAAGCCACCATCACTAAAAAACATTTTTAAGGAACTAGAAAGTGATATGAAAATACCATTTCCGAAACATAATTCACTTAAGCCTTGGGCAAAAGAGGGCGTTTTATTGCTTAATGCCGTATTAACGGTAGAAGAACACAACCCAACATCACATAAAGATCATGGCTGGGAAACATTTACTGATGATGTAATTAAAATAATAAATAATAAAACGACGCCTGTGGTATTTATATTATGGGGATCATATGCTAGAAATAAAAAAAGTTTAATTACAAACCCAATTCACTACATCATAGAATCACCCCATCCATCACCTTTTTCCGCATATAATGGTTTTTTCGGAAGCAAACCTTTTTCCAAAACAAATGATTTTTTACGAAGCAAGGGTATAAAGGAAATAAACTGGAATGTAGAATAAAAAATAATAATTTAAATATTTATATTTTCCAAATAATAAATATGCAATATAATAAAGTTAACAAAGGGAGTGATTATCAATGACATGTATGGATATATATAACAATATTAAAAATCCTATATTAGATGATACAGTTTTAACAACGATGCTTGATCTTAATACAGAAAACATGCCGCCTTGGATATCTTATTATCAAAAACTAACAAGATTTAACAGTGAAGATAGCGAAGGAAAAGATACAGATCATACCAAACATAATCCAGAAGAAAGAGATAAATTTTATGTGAGTTTATTTAATATCTTTAAAAAATCATATTTAAAATATTTTGATGATGAGCATAGAGATTATCTAATAGGAATCTATGATTCCAGTGATGAAATTATAAGAAAAAGAATAGATAAAAGTTTCCATTGGTTTGAAGAACTAGAAAAATCCCCAGAATTCAAAAGTAATGAAGAAATACAATCATATTTTAAAGAAAAAGATGCAAAAATAATATTAACTTCATTTTATACAAATCAAGGTGATACTTTTCATCATTTTCACTGTAATAGCCCAGGTGTAAGAATTAATAATGATGAGATAAAACATAAATTCTACTTAAATGTAAACAGGGAAAATATTCATAAACTGGCAAGAATGTATGCCGAAAAATGTGATGAAAAAGGTCTTCCATTTTATTTTAAAATTGCTGTTCATGGTGGAAGAGATGAAGGTATAGTTATATATTCATCAACAGAGAACCTAATAGACAATTATAATGTTTTACGAGAAATTGGAAAAGAAATGCCTGAGATTACAAAACATACTACACCACCAGTATTAGTTGCTGGAGTTTTGGATGGATGGATTGGGTATGGAGCAGAATTTAAATCTATTGACAAAAAAGAGCAAGAAAAAGGAATGTCATATAGTAAAGCTAGAGCAGACTTACTACAAGAAGCATACATGAATTACCTAATGAATCATTTAAATGACTGTGTCATTAGCCCAGATAAAACTATAAAGGAATATATTATAGAAGAAGCAGTGATAACAAAATGTCAGGATGCAGATATAGAGGATATATCATCAGATAAAAAAGAACAAATTAAAAAGGGATATGAAGAATTATTCCAATTTTACTTAAAAGAAGGATCCAAATACAAGTCAATAGATATGTCTTTTATTAAACCAAATTTTTCTTTAACGACACGTGATCTTCATTTCATCCTATACGGAATGGTTCCAGAATATTTTAGTCATAACGATAAAATAAAACAAGGGATTATAAGTGAAATTAAAGCATTATCTCCAAAATATAACATTTCCCCAGAAAACTTCTGCTTTACACTTGATACAAAACGTCAATTTGAGGAGTATGATAAAAAGGCTCCATCTGTAAAAGCTACCTATCAAAGACTTGAAGGCCTTGCACAAAAGTATAATATAAAAGCACCTCGAAAAATATTAATTACCGAAACATTAAGCGATTATACGTCTTATTTAAATGAATATTACGATGATAAATTAAGTACTCTAACTAAAGATAAAACTGCATCACCTTCAGGGCAAGCAGAAAATACTTCACCCGCTAATAATGACTCTGTATCAGAAAATACTAATTCTGGATACAGCTTAGGCAAAGATAAGATAGTTCAAGATGATTTAGCTAGAAATAACTCCACATTAAACAATGGTTCAAGCAACGTTACAGTAGAAGATCCGCCATATGTCTTTGGAACAGAGGCCTCAGAATATCGTTTATTAAAAGATCAAATTATTCAGGATGATTTAGCTAGGACAAAGGAAGCAGTAGCGAAAAACTCAGCACCTGTAACTCAAAATACCCCAATAGATGATATGATATCAGAGCAAACGGAAAATAATGAAAATCAAGTTTCTAATACACCCGATGAGGCAGAAACACCAGCAACGGTAGAAGAGATTGTTAGTGAAAATCCGATTTTTGATGCTCTATCAGAAAGAATTGAAAGAGAGCAAAAAGAATTAGAATATTTAAATAGCGTCAGAAAAGAAATACGTGATAATGAGAGAAATATGTCACGAACAGGATACCAAAAAGAAATGGGAGATATAGAAAAATACTTAGCCATAACTCAAGAAAGACTGGAAAATAGTAGAAATACAGCAAGAAATTACGACATAGCTTATTACTTACTTAACGATTTAGAGAGAATTTATAATCAACAAGATACTATTAGAGATGAAATTGATCGTAGAGAAATGAATGAGGAAGTAGAGGCAAAAAGAAAAGAGCTAAGCGCAAGCATGCATGCTTTACCAGATGAGCTTGGTGAAGAATTAAGACAGAGATTTATTACTGAAAGAAATAAATCTCATACACAGAATAATGCCTCTCAAAGTAAAGGTAAATCAAGATAATATTAATAAAAAAAGAAGACCGTTTAATAGATAAAATCCAAAGTCTTCTTTTTTATTATTTATATTGAGCTTGAACAGCAGTAATTGCAATCACTCCAACTATATCATCAGTACAACATCCTCTAGATAAATCATTAACTGGAGCAGCTATTCCTTGAGAAATTGGACCATAAGCCTTTGCCTTTGCCAGTCTTTGCACAAGTTTATATCCAGAGTTTCCAGCATCTAAATCCGGAAAAATCAAAACATTAGCATGGCCGGCTACCATACTATTAGTTGCTTTAATTTTAGCAACATCAGGAACAATTGCTGCATCAACTTGTAATTCCCCATCAATATTATATTCTGGAAACTTACTTCTAGCAATCTCACAAGCTTCAACTACCTTTGTAACGTCCGGATGCTTTGCACTACCCTTGGTAGAGTATGATATCATAGCAACAATAGCTTCCTTATCAGTAAGCATTTTAAAACTATCAGCACTATCCTTAGCAATGCTAGCAAGCTGATCAGGGCTAGGATTTTGTACTAGTCCAGCATCAGCAAAAATAAATGTTCCATTCAAACCATAATCACAATCAGGTACACACATTAAAAAGAATGCCGAAACTAGATCAGAATTTTTTCTGGTTTTAATTATTTGTAAGGCCGGACGTAGGGTATTAGCAGAAGAATGACAAGCACCAGATACAACGCCATCAGCTTTTCCCATCTTAACGAGCATGCAAGCAAAATACGTATAATCACTTAGAAGTATTTTTCTCGCCTCATCGTAAGTTAGCCCTTTATTCTTTCTAATTGCAACAAATTCATTAATCATCTCTTCCAAATAAGAACAATTATTAGGGTCGATTATTTCAATTTCATTACTATTAAAACTACCGTCTAAAGCTTTAATATCAGAAGTATTGCCAATAAGTTTAACATTCGCAATTTTTTCATCATAAGCGATTTTAGCAGCTTTTAAAACCCTAATATCCATAGACTCTGGTAAAATAATAGTCTTTAAATTTTTTCTAGCTCGGTTTTTAATATTATCAATAAAATCCATAATTAACCTTCTATCTTTCATTTAATATTTGATACATTTCTCTTTTTTCATTACTATAAAATTCTTTCTTCTTATATCTTTTAAAGAAACCAACAACATTAGAAGGAAAAGATGCAACTAATTTATTGAATACAACAACTGCATCATTATAAAATTTAACAGCGGCACTCAAATCAATTTCATTATCATCTAAATCATCCATAATAGTATTTAAAGACTCACTTTTAAGCAATTTTTCATTGTCATCAATGGTTTTAAATAATTCATCATAACTTTTCTTTAACAAATCATTAAGTTCAAAATGGTTTATATCATCAATTTTAGCATTTCCGAGTTCAGGTAAAAAATCATCTAATTTTAATTCCTTAATAATAATTGGACAGCATCTTTGTAGTAAATCATACTTTTTATGTAATAAAACATCAATATTATTTTCTGCTTCCTCAATTTTAATAATTGCAAACTGAAATTTATTATTAATAATAGTAATAACTATAATAATCAAAGCAATTATTACAACTATTCCAAGAATTACCTCAAAGTTTAAATCCATATAATCACCTCTAATTATTATAATTATAGCAAAATAACCTTTTATTAACAATGAGAAGCACAAAAAAAGTCAATTAATATTGACTTTACATAGCAAGTAATGAAGATATTCCAAATAATAGTCCCAGTAATAATAATATTAATGCAATAATCATTCCGGCAATAGCTCCCATTTTAGCAAACTTTGCATAATACTCCTTTTTTTTCTCTTGAAAAAAATAATACAAAGCAATACCTACTGGAAAGAAACAAATACCACAGATCAATAATAATAAACGGTCTTCTAAATCTATTTTTCCAGCATAAATATCATTTCCTTTTTCCATAATACTCCTCCTATACTAATATTATAGCAAAGGCTTTATGATTTAACAATAATTAAGATGCAGAGTAATTACTGTTTTTTTCATCAAATGTTTGATCAGTAGCACTTGGTTCAGTTCCTTTTATAAAGTACATAAGTTTCTTTTTTGTAGTATCATTAGTAACAGGTTTTCCAGAGATAGGTTCAACAAAAACAGCTGAAATATTATTAGGCATTTCATACCAATCATCAGGTTTTCCCAGTTCATATGCCTCAATTGTCTTATACCAAATATTTTGAGCATATTTATATTCAGAACTACTTAGAGCCTTATTATCATCGTATCCAACCCAAACTGCCGTAACAATATCTTTATTAAACCCAATATTCCAATTATCACTATTTGTTGTACCAGACTTTAAGGCGTATTTATGAGTTAATTTTGATGAAAGACTAATGGCCGTTGGATAATTATAATCAATATAATCAGGATCATATGTTGCAGTTAATAGATTATTAAGAATAAATACAATACTAGAATTTAACACGAGCTCCTTACTATTATCGGCTTTATACAAGACCTTCCCAGAAGCATCAACAACCTTTTCAATTAAATGTGGCTTAACTTTATACCCAAGATTTGCAAAAGAAGAATAGCCAGCCGCCATTTCAATTATACTAATTTCATTTGTACCTAATGGTAAAGATGGAACATTTTCTAGTTTTGAAGTAATACCAACTCGTCTCGCTACATTAATTAGTGCATCTTCTCCTAAAAATAAATGAGTCTTAACCGCATAAATATTTTCAGAATAAGCAATAGCAGTTGCCATAGAAATAGGTTTATTGCCATAAGTATTATTATAATTACTAGGAGAGTAACTTTCCTGATTATTAAAAGTAAAAGTTGTCTTTTCACTAGTAAAAGCTGAACTAGAAGTAAAACCATTTTCTAAAGCTGCATAATATAAATATGGTTTCATAGTTGAGCCAACCTGTCTCATTGAATCGGTTACTCTATTATAGGATGATTTATTGTAATCTCGACCACCAGCTAAAGCAATAATACCACCAGTATTGGGATTCATCATAACAACAGCCGTTTCCAGTTTAGACTCATCAGGAAGAGTTTCCTTAATATTCTTTTCTAAGTTTTGTTGTGCCTTCATATCTAAATTTGTATATATTTTTAATCCTTTACTGTCACTATATGACAAAGGAATAGAATTTATATTTTTAAGTTCCTTAAGTACTGCATCTTGATAATACATAATTGTGCTAAGTTCTTCACTTTTATCAACACCAGAAAATATCAACTCCTCATCATAGGCCTTTTTCTTTTCTTCTTCACTTATAACATTATTTTTTTCTAACAGTTCCAAAATAGTTAACTGTCTTTTTTTTGCCAAATCATAATTAACAATAGGTGAATAATTAGCTGGTGACTTAGGTATACCAGTTAAAATAGTAGCTTCAGCTAAATCTAAATCTTTAGCCGACTTGTCAAAATAAAATTTACTAGCATTTTCAATACCATACATTCCATGTCCATAATTGATGGTATTTAAATACCCTTCTAATATTTCATTCTTTGAATAATTAGCCTCAATCTTCATTGTGTACCACATTTCATCCCATTTTCTTTTCCAAGTTTTATCAAAGTCCAAAAATAAGTTTTTAGCATACTGTTGAGTTATAGTAGAAGCACCTTGTCTAGTCATGCCAGAGACAATATTAACATAACTAGCTTTTAGTATTCTAAGAAAATCAAAACCAAAATGTTTATAGAAATTTTTATCTTCCGTATAAATAGTAGCGTCTATTAAATAATTAGATATCTGATCAAGTGGTACCCATTCCTTAGATTGATTTCCATGGAAAAAGGCCTGACCAGTAGTGTCATACAAAGTCAAGTTATTAGCACTATAAATTTCTGGTTTAGGAGAAGTTTTAATATAAATAAAAATTCCTGTACATATTAAAATTAATAAAAGAAAACTAATTTTAATGAATTTAAAAATTTTTTTCTTCAAGTAAATCTCTCCCTTCTTTAATTAGTATTAAATGAAAAAAATAAAATATGTATCAAATTTATATGAATTGTGCTATAATCTTAACTATAAATTTAAGGCGGTGGTATAATGCCAAAAATAAATATTAAGGTAACTGTAGGTTCAAATGAAAATAAAGATTCATATAAAATAAAAGCAATAATGAACGAAGAAAAAATTATTTATCATGAGAAAGATGAAAAAAATACTAAAGTAATCTTTGACTGGAAAAATAATTTGTTAATAAGAAATAATTCAGACATACTAATGACATATCCATTTGACTTAAATAATAAGACTATTGGAAATATTGAAGTAAAAGAGTTAAATAAATACTTAAATCTAAGTATTGAAACAATAAAATATGATATAAGTGATACTAAAAAAGAGTTAAAATTTAAGGTAGAAGATGAAGAAATAATATATATAATAGAGGTGCTAAAATGAGTATTATTAAAGATTTAGAAAAAGATATTAAAAATATTATAGAAAAGGCAGGATACAACCTAGAAAAATTTACATTGCAACCATCATCACGACCAGATCTTGGTGATTATCAAATAAATGATGCTATGTCTTTAGCTAAAACTTATCATAAAAATCCTCATGAGATAGCTGAAGATATTAAAAATGAATTAGAAAAAGATGCAAGATTTACTAATTTAAATATAGCTGGTCCTGGTTTTATAAATATTACTTTAACGGACGAATATTTACGGAAATTACTAAATATGATTAATACAGATGTTAATGTAGTCATAGATAAAAGAGAAAAAAAGAAGGTCATATTAGATTATGGTGGAGCAAATGTAGCTAAAGCCCTACATGTAGGACATTTAAGAAGTGCTAATATAGGCGAGGCTTTAAAAAGACTAGCAATTTTATTAGGATACGAAGTGCTAGGAGATGCCCATTTAGGAGATTATGGAAGACCATTAGGCTTAGTCGTTTTAGAAATAAAAAAACGTTACCCAAATCTGCCTTATTTTGATGAAACTTATACCGGAAATTATCAAGAAATAGAATTACCAATTACTAACGACGACTTGGAACAAATCTATCCAGAAGCTTCTAGAAAAAGTAAAGAAGATGAGGCCTATTTAGAAGAGGCCAGAGATATTACCGCTAAAATTCAAAATCATGTTCCAGGATACTATGATGTCTGGAAAAAAGTAGTTGAAATTTCAAAAGCTGATATCAAAAAAGTATATGACTTACTAAATGTTCACTTCGAATTATGGCAGGGAGAAAGTGATGCTGCAGAATATTTTGAGGAACTAGAAAAAATATATGAAGATGCTAATGTATTAGTAAACAGTAATGGAGCAAAAATTGTAGAAGTTAAAGAAGAAACTGATAAATCACCAATGCCACCGTTATTATTTGTAAAATCAAATGGAACCCTTTCCTATGAAACAACAGATTTAGCAACCATTCTTGAAAGAAAGAAAAACTACAACCCAGATGAAATTTGGTATTGCACCGATGCCAGACAAGAATTACACTTTATTCAAGTGTTTAGAGCTGCTAGGAAGGCTAATTTAGTAGATGAAAATACTAAGCTAGACTGGTTTGGTTTTGGTACTATGAATGGAAAAGACGGCAAGCCTTTTAAAACACGTGATGGTGGAGTTATGTCATTAAAAGGATTAATTCAACTTGTAAAAGAAGAAACTTTAAAAAGAATAAATGAAGAAACAGTTTCTAAAGAAGAAAAAGACCAAGTCGCTGAAACAATTGCCATAGCGACATTAAAGTATGCTGACTTTTTACCATATCGTGGAACAGATTACATATTTGAAGTAGAAAAGTTTGCCGACTTAGAAGGAAAAACCGGACCATATTTACTATATTCAACTATTAGAATGAAATCCCTTTTAAATAGAGCTAAAGACCTAAGAAAAGAAGAAGTAAAAGAAATAACTACACAAAGTGAAAAAGATATCATTTTAACTCTTCTAAACTTATCACAAGTTTTAAATAAGTCTTTAGATGCAAGGTCTTTAAACGATATAGCTGAATATATATATAAATTGACATCACAATACAATAAGTTTTATGCCGAACATAAAATAATTACTGAGGAAAATGCTGATATAAGAGAATCTTGGTTAGTATTAACAAAAACTGTTTATAATATAAACATGTTACTATTAAATACACTAGGAATACCAGTACCAGAAAAAATGTAAAAAAGTGTTGTATTTAATAAAGATATATGTTATAAGTTTATTGGTAATTTTTTTACCCAGTCAAAAAACAGAACTTATACATATAATGTTTTGAATATATAGGAGGTCTATATGAGCATAAAAAAAATGACAAAAGAAGAATTAGAATTATTATCAAATAAAGATATAACCAATTTAATATTAGAAGAAAGTAAAAAGTCAATGAATACGGCAGATTTATTCAAAAAGATTATAAAATTATTAGAATTACCAGATAGTACGTTTGAATCTAAGATAGCTGATTATTATACAGCCCTAGCAACAGATAAGAGATTTATTCTCCTATCAGATGGTAAATGGGATTTACGTAGTCGCCATACATCAGATAAAGTCGTAAAAGTAACTGACGAAGAAGATGAAGAAATAGAAGAGACTAAAGAAGAGCCAGATGAACAAGATGAAACTGAAGAAGATTCATATGACGATACGGACGATGATGACTATAATGATGATACAAACGAAGAATTAAAAGATTTAGTCATAATTGATGAAGATGAATTAGAACTAGAGCAATAACATCTAGTTTTTTTTTCAAGGAAAGTATGCTATAATACAACTGAAACAGCCGAGAAAGGGTGAAATATAATGATAGAAAGATTAGAGGCAACTTTAGAAAAGTATGAACAACTAGAACAAGAATTAACTAAACCAGAAGTTCTAAGTGATATCAAAAAAACAAGAGAATATTCTAAAGAAATGGCTTCCTTAGAAGAAATTGTTACCTGCTATAAAAAATATAAAAAAGTCTTAGAAGATATTAACCAAGCTAAGGAAATGCTTAAGGATCCAGAAATTGGTGAAATGGCTAAAGAAGAACTAAAACAACTAGAAGAAGAAAAGACTGCACTAGACAGTGAATTAGAAGTTTTATTAATACCAAAGGATCCTAACGATGATAAAAATGTTGTTATGGAAATAAGAGGAGCAGCCGGTGGAGATGAAGCTAATATTTTTGCTGGTGATTTATTTAGAATGTATACAAGATATGCTGAAAAGAAAGGCTTTTCATATCAAGTATATAACTCTGTAGAAGGAACGGCTGGAGGATTCAGTCAAATTGAATTAATTATAAAAGGCGATAATGCGTATTCGCTTTTAAAATATGAGTCAGGTTCACACAGAGTACAAAGAGTACCAGTTACAGAGTCAAACGGAAGATTACAAACATCAACTGCAACAGTATTAGTAATGCCAGAAGCTGACGAAGATATCGATATTGAAATAAATCCAAATGATTTAAGAATCGATATTTATCGTTCATCGGGTTGTGGAGGACAAGGAGTAAATACAACTGACTCTGCAGTTAGAATTACCCATCTACCAACAAATACCGTTGTAACATGCCAAAATGAACGTAGTCAAATTCAAAATAAAGAACAAGCTATGAAAGTATTAAAAACAAGGCTTTATGAGCTAGAGCAGCAAAAAAAATTAGAAGAAGAAGGAACCGAAAGACGTAGTAAAATCGGTACTGGTGATCGTGCCGAAAAAATAAGGACTTATAATTATCCACAAAATCGTGTAACAGACCATAGAATTGGCTACACTACGAAGAATCTAGATCGCGTTATGGATGGAGATCTTGACGATATTATTAATGCTTTAATCCAAGAAGACCAAAAACGTAAACTAAAAGGAGAAACAGAAGAATAATGACAGTAGAAGATCTTCTGTTTTTTGCTAAGCAACACATTCATTCAGATCATGCTAAACTATTATTAGCAGAATTACTACATAAAAATGCTCTAGAATTATTAAACTATTTAGACTATCAAGTGGATGAAAAAACAACAAAACTTTATAAAGAAGCAGTTAAGGCTTTAGAAGAAGGTAAACCTTTACAATATGTAATTGGCTATGTTAACTTTTATGGAAATCAATTCATTGTTAATGAAAATGTTCTAATACCAAGATATGAAACAGAAGAATTAGTAGAAAAAACAATTAATTTTTCAAAAAAGTTTTTCACAAAACCTGTGGATATAATAGATTTAGGAACAGGTACAGGAGCAATAGGGCTAACTCTAGAAAAAAAACTTTCCACAAATTCTGTGGATTTAGTCGATATTAGTGAAAAAGCCCTAGAAGTTACCCACCAAAACTGTGTAAAACTAAATTCAAAGGCCAATTTAATCCACAGTGACATGTTTGAAAATGTGGACAAAAAGTATGACATAATTATCAGTAACCCACCATACATAAAAACGACTGAAGAAATAGAGGCAATAGTTAAAAATAATGAACCAAGTATTGCGTTATATGCAGGAGAAGATGGCCTAGATTGCTACCGAAAAATACTTAAGTCCATAAAAAGTCATATGAAAGACAAATGCCTAGTAGCTTTTGAAATAGGGATGACCCAAGCCGAAAACATCAAAAGAATAATAGCTGAAAACTTAGAAGACGTAAAAGTAGAAGTTTATAAAGATTTATCTGAAAGAGACCGTATGATATTTATTTTTAAAAATCTTGTATAAAAAAAATAAAATGACCTCACTATTAAAATGAAAGTGAGGTTTTAATATGAAAAAAGCCATAATAATTTTAAGCATATTAATTGCACTATTATCATTTACAAAGAGTGAAAAAACTATTATACCCAAAAACTCCATAAGATTTAGAGTAATTGCTAATAGTAACAGTGAAAACGATCAACAAGTAAAAAAACAAGTCGTAAACAACCTTCAAAATGAAATTCGCACTATTAATAACTATTCTAAGAATATAAAAACTTCTAGGGAAATAATTAATAAAAATATTCATAATTTTGAAAAAGTAGTAGAGCAAACAATTTCTAATGAGTCATATAAAGATAATTATAGTATCAATTATGGAAAAAATTATTTTCCAGAAAAAGAATATAAAAATATCGTCTATGAAGAGGGAGAATATGAGTCTCTTGTAATAACATTAGGCGACGGCCTAGGTGATAATTTCTGGTGTGTATTATTCCCACCATTATGCTTATTAGAAGCAGAAGAAACAGAAAAAGACGATGTAGAATATACATCATTTATTAAAGAGATAATAGATAAGTATTTTTAATAATTAAAAGAATAAAATATATAAGGTGATATAATGTATCAAGCACTTATATATTTTTTTATTGCAGTAGGTCTAAGCATGGATGCCTTTTCTCTAGCTATTGCTTATGCAACAAATGGAATAAGTATGAAAAAAACAATAATGTTAAGTATGTCAGTAGGTTTATTCCATTATGCCATGCCCTTAATAGGATCAATAGTTGGTAAAAAGTTAGACTTTATTATTAATAGTTCCAATATAATAGTTGGAATGATATTTTTAATTCTAGCAATAGAAATGTATTTATCAAAAGATGAAGAAATAAAATGTCCAATTACTAATATATTATCAATCATATTCTTTTCTCTTACCGTAAGTTTAGATAGTTTTTCCGTAGGTCTAGCTTTAAGCTTGCTAAATAACAATTTATATTTAGCCTTTATTATTTTTTCCATAACAAGCGCAATATTTACACTACTAGGATTACTCATTGGAAAATACCTATCAAAAAAATTCGAAAAAAAAGCAATTTATTTTGGAATAGTAATTTTATTTCTATTAGCCCTAAAATATTTCTTTATCTAAAGAATTTACGGATATTTACTTAATAATTAGCCTAAATGATTGACAAAACAATCATATTTTTTTATGATTTAATTGGGTGATAAGCGTGCTAGTAAACTTTAATGAAATGCTATTAAAAGCTAAAACAAATCATTATGCCGTTCCCCATTTAAATATTAATAATTTAGAATGGGCAAAATACATATTAGAAAAATGTAATGAATTAAATGTACCAGTAATTTTAGGAGTAAGCGAAGGTGCTGCAAAATATATGGGTGGCTATCTAGTAGTAAGTAATATGGTAGATGCCCTTATTAAAACATTAGATATAAAAATTCCCGTTTGCCTACATTTAGATCATGGAAGTAGTGTTGAAAATTGTATTAAAGCAATAGATGCTGGATTTACTTCCGTAATGATAGATGCCTCAAGACATGAATTAGAAGAAAATATAAAAATAACAAAAGAAGTAGTGGAGTATGCTCATCAAAGAGGTATTAGTGTAGAAGCTGAAGTTGGTCATATAGGCGGAACAGAGGATAATATTACAAGTGCCGCTACCAATGCTACCTTAAAAGATTGCATTACTCTATATGAAAATACTGGCATAGATTCATTAGCTCCAGCTCTAGGAAGCGTTCATGGCTTTTATAAAGGTGAGGCTAATTTAGACTTTGAAACAATGCAAGAAATAAATAACAATTTACCTATACCATTAGTATTACATGGAGGAACAGGAATACCAGAGGAGAAAATAAGAAAGGCTATCTCATCAGGTATATCAAAAATCAATATTAATACCGAATTACAATCAGTATGGAGTAAAGCTGTAAGAAAATATTTAAAAGAAAATGAAACTGTCTATGACCCAAGAAAAATTATTTCCTCAGGTGAAAGTGCAATAAAAGAAAAAATAGCGGAAATTGTAACCTTATTTGGTACAAAGATATAAAATATATTAGGTAAATGGAGGTGTAGAATGAAAATTATCGAAATTGATGGAGGACACAAATTAACTGGATCAATAAGAGTATCCGGAGCAAAAAATGCAACAGTTGCCCTTATACCGGCCGCAGTCTTATCAGATGAAGAAGTAACGATTTGTAATGTCCCAGAAATAACAGATACCAATGATTTATGTGCAATTTTAAAAACACTAAATGTTGATATAAAAAGAGCTAGTGAAAGCATAATAATTAACCCAGCAAATATGAAAAACATTGAAATAACAGAACAGTTTTCTAAAAAGCTAAGAGCATCATACTACTTTATGGGAGCACTACTTGGAAAATATGGAAAAGCCGTAATGTATTTTCCAGGAGGTTGTTCAATAGGTGCAAGGCCAATAGACTTACACTTAAAAGGTTTTGAAGCTTTAGGTGCTACTGTAACAGTTGATAAGAACAAGTATACAGTAGAGGCTAAAGAATTAAAAGGAGCAAATATTTATTTAGATATCGCATCAGTTGGAGCAACTATAAATATTATGTTAGCAGCTGTTAAAGCTAAAGGTAAAACAATTATCGATAATGCTGCTAAAGAGCCAGAAATTGTAAATGTCGCAACTTTCCTAAATAATATGGGAGCAAAAATTACAGGAGCTGGTACATCAACTATAAAAATAGAAGGAGTAGATTATCTCCATCAATGCTTTCACGAAGTAATACCGGATCGTATAGAAGCTGGAACCTATATTATAATTGGTGCTTTAATTGGTGCTCCACTAAAAATTGATAATATTATTCCAGAACACCTAGATGCCCTTCTTTCAAAATTAGAAGAAATTGGTGTAAATCTAGAGTTGGGTTCAGACTACGTAATAATAAATAGCCAAGACAAATATAAGTCTACCACAATAAAAACAGCTGTATATCCAGGTTTTCCAACGGACCTTCAACAGCCGTTTACTGTACTTTTAACACAATGTGCAGGAAAGTCAAAAGTAATTGAAACAATTTGGGAAAATAGATTTATGCATATTCCATATCTAAAAGAGTTAGGCGCTGATGTTACTGTAAAAAATCAAACCGCAACAATATTAGGTCCAACAAAATTAACAGGTTGTCAAGTGGTTGCTACAGACTTAAGAGCCGGAGCTGCTATGGTTGCAGCAGGCTTAAAAGCCGAAGGAAAAACAGTAATAACAAATGCTGAACATATATTGAGAGGTTATGAAGATATAGTTGAAAAATTATCTGAAGTAGGTGCTAAAATACAAATAAAAGAAATATAATTTAATAGTTATATTTCTTTTTATTTGGAGGCCATATGAAGTTCCTAAAAAAACATTATAAATTAATAATTACTATATTAGTAATAATTTTAATATTTTTAATATTCAAAATAAACAATCAAAATAATCAAAGTTATCTTTCATTAGGAGATGGTTTTGCTCTAGGAAAAGACTCCTATGGACAAATAGATTATGGTTATAGTGATTATGTAAAAGATTATCTACAAAAAAATAATTATTTGAATAAATATATAAAATCATTTTCAGAGGAAACTATGTCCATAACCAGTTTAAAAGAAATGATAGGAACTAATAAAAAAATAAATTTAAACAATCATGAGTTAAATATAAGACAAACATTACGAGAAAGTACAATTCTAACATTGTCAATCGGTTTAAACGATCTACTATATCAATTAAGTATAAGTGATAATGTTACAAATAATAATATTGATATAATAATAAACAATATTGAAAAGTCTTTTAAAGAATTGATAATTGAAATAAAAAAATACTATCAATATGATATATATGTAATAGGTTATTATAATATTTATGATAATAATAGCCCACAAAATAAAGGCATAATAAAGTTAAATGATATTTTCAGAAAAAATAAAGATGTAATTTATATTGATACATATTCTATATTTAAAAATAACAAAAGTTATCGTTCTAGAAAACAAAGTATTTATCCAAATCGTTATGGATATCAAGCAATATCAGTAGAAATCATTGATAAAATATCAAAAAAACTTGACCCAATTCAAAATAGCTGATATACTAATAACGCATTTAATTACTATGACAAGTGTTGTCATGGCGGAAGGAGAGATAGTATGAAAAAAGATATACATCCAGAAATGGTAGATTGTAAAGTTACATGTGCATGTGGAGAAACATTTACTGTTAAATCTACAAAACCAGAAATCAGTGTAGAAGTTTGTTCAAAATGTCATCCATTCTATACAGGAAAACAAAGTAGAGCATCTCGTGCTGGTAGAGTTGACAAATTTAATAGGAAATATGGTCTAAATCAAACAGAAGCTGCTAAATAGTAGCTTTTATTTTGCTTTTATGATATATTCAAATAGGAAGAATACCACAAGTTATTAATATTTTTCCATTATGAAATGATACTAACATATGAATTTGGAATATAATTATTTATAAACACCAGGTCATTTCAAAAATTAAATTCAAGGAGAAATAAAAATGAAAATAGGAATTGCTAGTGACCATAGAGGTTACGAATTAAAAGAAAAATTAAAAGAAGCCTTAATAAAAGAAAATTATGAAGTAATAGACTATGGAACTAATTCTAAAGAATCAACAGACTATCCTGATTATGCTTTTATACTAGGAGAAAACGTTGTAAATAAAAATGTAGATTATGGAGTAGCAATCTGTGGTTCAGGAATTGGTATAAGTATAGCCTGCAATAAAGTAAAAGGAGTACGCTGTGCTAAAGTTACAACAAAAGAAGAAGCTGAGGTAACAAGAATAGATAATGATTCTAATATAGTAGCATTTGGTGAAAAAACAAGTTTTGAAGAAGCCCTAGAAATAGTAAAAACTTTTATAAATACAAAATTTTCAAATTTAGAAAAACATAATCGCAGAATCAATAAAATAAAAGCCTATGAGGAAAGTCATTAATGTCAGGAAAATTTTTTCTATATATAGCTGTAACAATTATAGTTATTTGGGCACTTGACTCTGTAAATATAAATCAAATTTTTAAAAAAAATAAAATTGCCCAAGCTCGTGTTTTTTACTTTTTACTAGGAATTTCAATGATTTATTTAGTAACAAACTTTATAATGGATTTATTCACTTCTGGAAAAAATTTTTAAAAGAAGTATAAATCTTTTTTTTTTGTAAAAACTTATAATGAGGTGAAAAAATGGTAAAAAGAAAATTAAAACCCTTTGTAATACCGAGTATAGCAACATTTTTAATAATAGTTGGAGTATTTGCAAGTATAATTAGTATGAAAGAATCTGGTAAAGCAAATGATCAATTAAGTAATGTTGACTACGTAACAAGTACTATTTTAAATAATGATGTAGCAGTTATTAATACTAGTACTAAAGTTTCAAATCCATATACTGATCCATCAGTAACAATAGGAAAATACTTTTATGATTATAAAGGTACAAAAGAACAACAAGAAAAATCTATAATCTATCATGATAATACATACTTACAAAATTCAGGAATTGATTTTATAAGTCAAAATGTATTTGAAGTAATTGCTGTTTTACCAGGAACAGTTGCTGACGTAAGTGATAATGAAAGTTTAGGAAAAACAGTTCAAGTAAAGCATGATAATGGTTATGTTTCAGTATATCAGAGCTTATCTGAAGTTTCGGTAAAAAAAGGTGATAGTATTAATCAAGGACAAACAATTGGTAAATCTGGTACTAATGAATTAGATAAAGAGATGGGAAATCACTTACATTTTGAATTTTATGCTAATGGTCAAATAGTTGATCCTACACTTTATTTAGATAAAGAATTATCAAAGACTGAAGAGTAATACTATATTACTCTTTTTTTAATAAAAAAATAATAAGAATAATATATTATAAGTAAAAGTTATGATAAAATAAATATGAAAGGAATGTGACCTATAATGTTAGCTAAAGACATAGGAATAGACTTGGGGACTGCTAATGTTTTAATATATATAAAAGGCCAAGGAATAGTATTAAACGAACCTAGTATAGTTGCTGTAGAGACAGATACAAAAAGAGTTATAGCCGTAGGTACTGAGGCAAAAGAAATGCTAGGCAGAACACCAGGTAAAATAAAAGCTATAAAACCCATGAAAGATGGTGTAATAGCAGATTTTGAAGTAACAGAAATAATGCTAAATGAATTTATAAAAAAAATAAAAGTTAAGAATTTGTTTTCTAGACCAAGAATACTTATTTGTTGTCCTACTAATATTACACAAGTAGAAAAAAACGCCATAAAAGAAGCTGCAGAGCGCACAGGTGCTAGAAAGGTATATATTGAAGAAGAACCAAAAGTTGCCGCAATAGGAGCTGGTATGGATATTTCAAAACCAACAGCCAATATGGTAGTAGATATTGGTGGTGGAACAACAGACATAGCTATTTTATCCTTAAATGGCATTGTAGTTTCATCATCTATTAAATTAGCAGGTAATGTATTTGACCAAGATATTGTGAGATACATAAGAGACAAGTATAAATTATTAATAGGTGAAAAGACAGCAGAAGATATTAAAATCAACTTTGCAACAGCTTATAAACCAAATAGAAAACTAAAAAGAGAAGTAAAAGGAAGAAATCTAATAACAGGTTTACCATCTACTATTGAAGTAAGTCAAGAAGAGACAACGGAAGCTTTGAAAGAAAGTACTAACAAAATAATAAAAGAAACAATCAATGTTTTAGAGCAAGCAGACCCAGAACTATCAGCAGATATTGTTGAAAAAGGTATAGTATTAACTGGTGGTGGTGCTTTGTTAAAAGGACTTATTAATCTGTTTGAACAAGAAATAAAAGTACCTATTTTAATAGCTTCATCCCCATTGACTTGTGTTGCAGAAGGTACCGGAATTCTTCTTGATGATATTAAAAGCTTAGAAAATAGCCAGCAGTAATGGCTATTTTCTTTATTGTAATTTATCTTTTATTCTTGCGTAAATGTCTAAATTTGGTATAATTAAAGATGAAAGAAGTGAAATATATGAGAACGCAAATTTTAGCTGCTAGTAAAATTGTACTAGTAACATTTCTTTTTTCAGCATTAATAATGATATTAATGAAAAAAGTTGCCGTTCACATTGGAGCTATAGATATTCCAAGAAATGAAGAAGGGCACAGACATATTCACAAAATAGCGACTCCCAAACTTGGAGGAGTTGGTATATTTTTAGCTTTTTTGTTTGGTTATATGCTCTTTGGTGAGCAAAGTATTAGAATGAATGCTATCCTGATAGGAAGTTTTATTGTTATTTTAACCGGAATCACTGATGATATAAAACCAATAAAACCATATCAGAAACTGCTGGGACATATAGCAGCAGCTGCAGTAATAACTTTTTATGGTGGAATATGCTTAGACAAAATAACAGCGTTTGGTTTTTACATTGACTTTGGCATTTTCTCATACCCACTGACTATTTTATTCATAGTCGCCTGTACTAATATAATTAATTTAATTGATGGATTAGATGGACTGTCTGGTGGAATATGTAGTATATTTTATTTAACAATCGGCATAATTGGTTTTTATCAAGGCAGATATGGAAGCCTGGTAATGACATTAACATTTATTATGCTAGGATCAACATTGGGATTTTTACTACATAATTTTCATCCAGCAAAAATATTTGCTGGTGACTGTGCAACCTTTATGGGATTTATAATTGCGGTTATAACACTCCTAGAATTTAAAGGCCCGGCACTTATATCATTTTTCGTTCCCGTTACAATACTGGGAATACCAATACTAGATACTCTATTTGCTATTATAAGAAGATTGCTAAAGAGGCAACCACCATTCCAGGCTGACAAAGAACATTTACATCATCAATTATTAGGTATGAATTTTTCACAAAAGACAACAGTTTTAATAATTTATAGTATAAACATACTCTTTGCAGCTGCTTCAATACTATATACATTAAAAGACCCATACATAGGAAAAATAATATATATAATTATATTGATTATTGTTTTATGGTTTGTCTTCCACACAACAATCATTTCTGATAAAAGACCTCAAATAACCAAAAAAATAGAATCAAAATTAGGATTAAATAAAAAAAATAAAAAATAGTTTACAAAGGAGTACTAAGTAATAGTACTCTTTTTACTTAACTTGATTAACTGGAAAAATATGGAAATAAGGAGTTAAAATGATTAATTTTGTAATATGTGAAGATGAAGATATTTTAGCCAAGAAATATATAAGCGAAATTGATAAATTTATGATGAGTAATGATGCAGAGTATAAGATATATAGATTCAGAGGCTACACAGACAAATGGGAAGAGTTTGTAAAAAGTGAAAAAGATTTTAAAATATATCTACTAGATATAAAAACAACCAATGGTTCAGGTATAGATGCCGCAAGGAGAATAAGAGAAGAATTTGATGATTGGGTATCAATGATAATGATAATAACAGCATACTCAGAATTTAAATACGAAGCACTAGGAAAAAGATTGATGTTAGTTGACTTTATTAATAAACTAGATAATTGTGAAAAAAGACTAAGGGAAGCCCTTCAAATATGTATGAAGCATTATGATAAAAGGTTTAAAAGTATAAAGTATAATTATCATAATGTTTCATATAATATTGAACTGAGACACATCCTTTATATTGAAAAAGTTCAAGACTCAAAGATAAGTATGATTAAAACGATTAATGGAAATTATCATATGCCAGGTAGTTTAAGTACAATTGCTAAAGAATTAGATAAGCGTTTTATAAAATGTAGTAGAAGCCTATATGTAAATGTTGAACAAGTAGAACATTATGATACTAAGTTAAATGTAATAACTTTTAAAAACAATGAAAAGCTAGAAGCCGTAGCTAGAGAAAAGAGAAAGGAGTTAGAAAGATATGTTAGAGGTTTGCGCTAGATTAATATGTGCATTGATAATGACAATATTTGGGATTTTTGTAATAGAAAAAATAACAAATCGTGAAATAAAGGTGTTGAGCCCGAAAACCATTATTCAGATTATAGTATTATGCTTAGCAACAATATTTATATCAAAAAAGGAATATGCAGGAATTGGAACAATTGCAATTTTTGCACTACAAATTATTGTTTATAAAGAAATGTTTAACCTAAAAGTTGAAGAATCACTTATAGCCTGTGGAATAGTAATGATGCTTACAATATTTGGTGATTTAATGAGTGGATTTTTATTAATGAAATGTTTTACATTAAAACAAATTCGCTCAACTGGATACTTATATATATTAAGCAATATTCTAGTCGCAATATTTGGCATGATTACATTGAAAGTAAAGCTTATTCTCCGTCAGTTACAAAATTTCTACAATAGTATTTCGAGAAATAAATCGGTTTCAAATATATTATTTGTGGTTTTGCTAATTATTGGATTGAGTTCATTAGGACAAAACGTATCAATGGTAAATGCCGGGGAATCAAATTATTATGTAAATATTACGATAATGATAATTTTCTTTTTATTATCATACTTTTTTATAAAGGGTAAAAATAATTATGAAAAATTAAATTCAGAATATGAGAATTTGTTTACATATGTTCAAAACTTTGAGGATTGGATTGAAAAAGAACAATTAAATCGTCATGAGTACAAAAATCAATTAGCCGTATTACGCTGCCTTACCTCTGAAAAGAAAGTAAAAGATAAGATTGATGACATATTAGAAGATAGTATTAATATAGAAGGCGAGGTAGTTCATCAACTTAAATCACTACCTAAAGGTGGAATCAAAGGCTTAATGTACTATAAAGCTGCCATTGCTCAAAAGAATAAAATAGACCTAACTGTTGATGTAAGTCTAGAATTGCATTCGCTGTTATCAAAACTACCTGAAAAAGATGTTAAGATATTATGTCAACTGATTGGCATTTATTTTGATAACGCTATTGAAGCTGCTCGTGAAACAAGAAAAAAGAAAGTTCTTGTTGAAGTTTATGAGATAAAAGATCATGTAACTTTTGTTTTCTCCAATACTTTTAAAAAAACTAAGAACTTTAATGAAAGAAATAAGAAAGGTGTTTCCTCAAAAGGTGCAGGGCATGGTAACGGTTTGTACTTTGCTTCTAAACTAATTTCTGAAAATCCCTGGCTAAGTCAAAGGCAAGAAGTAATTGACAAATATTATATTCAAGAAATTACAATAAAGAAAAAAGTGTCTAAATAGGACACTTTTTAATTAATCACAAAGACTTTTCATAGCTTTAGGTTCATCAACAAGAAACCAAATACATCCTAAACTAGCTGCTCCTGTAGCTAACATTGCGATTGCTGATAGTAAATACGCGATTTTACTTTTCAAAATATTTGTCCTCCTTTTTTAATTTATGCTAAAATATTAGATATTTTAAGCCTGAACGTAGTTCCTATAATTATTATATGGTTGATTAAATGCCATATAAAGTAAAGGATTAATAACAATAGCTTCAATGATTAATGAACTTAATAACAATGGTGTTAAAAATGAATTGAAAAACGCTATTATTAATGTATAGATAATACCAGTCAAAACAGTTGCCCATTTGCGAATGGTTCTTTTTCTTTTATTTGGTAATGGTCTTTTAATAGTATCAGCAGGAGCAAATAATATGTAACTAATAATACAAATTCCACAAATAGCTAACATAACATATTTAGATATATGTAAGCTAATAAAAATATATGGAACAAAGACAAATTGAAATAATGAAATAAATAAGCATTGAATACTTTTTTCGGCATGGAAACCAAATCCAGTAAAACGAATGATATTAAACAAAACCAAAGTTATAACAACTTCTTTTAATATACCCAGTAATAAACTAACAGCAACAATCACTACAAGTTTTTCAATTGTTAGATAAATGCCTTCCAAGCCATATCGTAACTTATCAA
>ULWY01024205.1_pt1 | contig 102451 bp, 101 predicted proteins | sample 1960761 | NCBI WGS metagenome assembly ULWY01 (sample SAMEA4835824, study PRJEB28245) | human gut metagenome | biome: gut microbiome; material: fecal sample | place: Denmark | collected 2008 | reverse complement strand
GTACCATCAAATTAATTTTAACATCACTACTACTATTTATTGAGAAATGATAAATAATAGTATCTTCCTCTATATTATATTTATAATTACTATTTTTGTTATTATCTACAATATATAATATCTTACTCATTTGATTCATTTCCAATCATAACATTAATACCATTATAACCAGTTTTCTCAATATCGTAAGCTAAATCCATAGTACCAGTCTTAACAATTCTACCCTCTCTCATCACATGAACATAATCCGGTTTAATATATTTAAGTACTCTTGTATAATGTGTAATAATCAAAACTGAAGTATCTGGATTTTCCTTTAAATAAGCATTAATATTTTCACAAACAATTCTTAAGCTATCTACATCAAGTCCAGAATCTAATTCATCTAATATAATAAATTTAGGTTTTAGCATCATCATCTGTAATATTTCATTCTTTTTCTTTTCTCCACCTGAAAAACCTTTATTTAAAGAACGATGTAACATATTACTATCAAGTTCTACTCGCTTCATAGCTGTTTCCATATCCTTAATAAAACTATATAGATTTACTTTTTCACCTGTAACCTCTCCTATAGCTGTTCTTAAAAACTCACTATTTGAAACTCCATCTATAACTGTAGGATCCTGCATACATAAGAAAAGTCCTTTTCTAGCACGTTCATAAACAGTTAAGTTTAAAAGGCTTTCATCATTAAATAAAATATCTCCTCCAACAACTTCATACATATAGTTTCCCATAATAGCTTTAGAAAGAGTACTTTTACCAGTTCCATTTGGACCCATAATAGCATGTACTTCACCTGCGCCTATATTTAAAGAAAGTCCTTTAAGAATTTCTATATCGCTATCTTTAATTTTTACACGTAAATTATCAATTTTCATCATAAAGCATTTCTCATCTCCATCTAATAACATATTATACCAAAAATATTCTAAAATTTGTTGAAAAATAAACATAAAATATCACAAGTTGAGAGAAAGCAAAAAAAGATGGCCTAAGCCATCTGAAAATCTAATTAATTATTTTCGCTACCCAACAAGTCTTTAGCATCAGCAATTAGCTTAGCCAAATCACTTTTTCCAGCAACTTGAGACCTTAAATTACTTATTTCTTCTTGTAATTTAGTAACATTTTCCGTATTTTCTAAATTTTCTTTTTCTAACATTCTAAGTCTCTTCTTTAAAGCTTCGTTTGCCTCAACCAAAGTTCTATTTTCTTCAAATGCTTTTCTCTTGAATTTTATTAAGCTCTCCAACTGTTCATCTTGACTATTAATAGTTTCTCTTTGTTCCTTATTTTGTCTAATCAAACCAGCCATTACTTCGGCTGTATCTTCAATAATACTATCATCATTACTATTGAAACTATTACTATCAATTCCTATATCAAAATCTTTTTCATCAAAGACATTTTTTTCTTTATTATTTTTCTCTTCTTCTTTTAACGTATGTTTATCAAATTCAGATTCATATTCGTTAAAGTCATTACGCATAGAATGTTTAAACAATGAAACATTAACTGGTTCAACAGTCTCATTAGCTATGCTTTCATCACGTGCATTATTCTCATTCGCTGTATCTGTTTCATCAGAAGTATCTTCTTTCATACTTTCATTTTCATCAGTAGCAGGTTCTTCCTCAACTACTCCATCAGGAAAGTCACTTTCTTCAGATATTTTTTCTTTTATCTCAACAGGATGAAGCATATCATCATTTTGATCATCAACCGACAAAGCCTCATCTATTTTGTCAGAACTAACATTTAAATCTTTTACATCAAGCTCTTCACTATCCTCACTACTGTCCTTCTGATTTTGATTTAAAGAATAAGTAACAACATCAGTATCAACTGTATTGCCAGCAAGATATAAAACACCATTATTGTATCCAATAAAACTATATAACTTATTATCTAATAAATTATTACCGTCTAAATCATATACACTAGCTTCAGAAAATTGATCGTTAAAAATAAAACGACCACCAACACCCATTTTAGCATTAATCTTATCCTTTATTGCTGCTGGTGTAGTAACAAGCCTAGTAGCAGCTAATGGGTCTTTTCTCATATTAGCAGCCTCAATTACACTAGGTGTAACTGGGTTAGCAACTTCTACTAACATAGCCTGATCAGAAATAGGCTTAATCGCTTTATTTTCAAAAGGTATTATAACCTTACCTTCACTATCAATAACTCCAATATTTGAAGCCATTACCAAAGGATCAATAGCTTCAACTAAAGCAGTAGATGCAACGATACGGTCCTTACCTAGTTTTTCACCATCCAAAAAATAATATTGTCTTCCGTCATCTAAAGAACCATATGTACAAATAATATCACTACGGTCTTTATACTTAACCTGACCTTTTTGCACTTGCATCATAATAACACCACCTATATTCTTTTCATTATAATGATAGCATAAATAATTTCTCAAAACAATAACTTAATAGAAAAATTTGAATTTTTAATTTTAATAATATAAAATAGAAGAAGGTGGTAAAATGAAAGAACAAAGAAAATTAACTATAGGTATGGCAATATTCACATTTATCGTTTTTATTAGTTTTGGCGTCATCCTATTAAATGAAAAATCAGCCCCATATTTTGCACCCAGAATAGAAAAAAAGTTAATAAATTATATCAACAAAAAATATAAAAACGAATTAGATAACTTTAACATTGGAAAAACAAAATATACAAAAACAAAATATGAGTTAAAAGTTGAATCAAAAGAAAATAAAAACCTATATTTCATAGTTACCTACTACAACAAAAAAATAACTGATACATATAAAAGTGACTATAAAGAAGGAAAAACCCTAATAACATCTATTACAAGAATCACAGAAAAAAATCTAAAAAACAAATATAAGCAAGATTTTAAAATAAAAAATGTTAAAACTCTAAACAAATTAAATGATCAAGTAAAACGTCATATAATTGAAAAGAATGAATTTAAAAGCCTCCAAATATACACTTTAGAAACAAATGTAAAAACAAAATGGAACAGCAATGAAATTAGTAGTAAAATAATCTCATTAAATGACACTTTAAATAAAGAAAATATCAATCCAAAAAGTTACAACATAATCATTATCAACAGTAAAAATCCAGTTCAAAGTATAAAAATAAATAATATAAAAAGTGAAATTATTACAAATCATACTCTTCTAAATAATATAATTAGTGTTATAATAAAAAAGGAAAAAAGTAATATTTTAACAGATAATAATATTACTTATAAATATTATAATTAAGGAGAAATAAATATGACAGATTGCTTATTTTGTAAAATTGTAGAAGGACAAATACCTTCAAAAACCGTATATGAAGATGACTTAATAAAGGTAATTATGAATATTAATCCAAATACAAATGGACATCTACTAATAATACCTAAAAAACACTATACTAACATTATGGATATTGATGAAAAAATAGTAACTCATAGCTTAGAAGTAACAAGAAATACTTTATATCCATTACTAAAGGAAAGACTAAATTGTGAAGGCCTAACAATCGCCGAAAATAATTTTTTAGGTCAAGAAATTAAACATTTTCATATACACTTAATACCAAGATATAAAGATGATAATGCTGACTTTGTTTATGATGAAACAAAAATTTCCAAAGTTGAAGATGTTTTTGCTAAATTAGAAAACAAGTAACAATACAATCTATTAAAAATAATATTAATACCAAAATACTTAACCAGTTTGGTATTTTTTTTATAAACTTATCAATTAAAGGACGCAGGATATACATAAAAATTAAAATAAAAATCATCCATACCAAACTAATTTCCAAAGCAATATAATGTCCAACATTAAACTTTAATTGGCTATAATCCCAAAATACTTTTCCAAAAAGTATCTCAATTAAATTACCAGCAATCCATTCCATAAAAGTCAAAATAACAACAGAAGTAACAACTGTAAAAAAAATCTTTATTGTTCTTTTAACTTTTCTTTTCTTAAAGAATAAGTCCGTAATTAAAACTATTATAACAGCTCCAAATCCATATATTGGGACCCAAGGTCCAAATAAAATACCATTATTCATACTTTTAAAAAATAAAAGTTTCAAAGAAGTTTCAATAATATACCCTAATACTGAACAAATAAAAAACATATTTAAATAATACATATAAATCACCAGTATTATTATTCCCAAAATTAAGAAAAAAAAAGATAAGAATAAATATTCTTACCTCTAAAAATTAATAACTAATTATTCCGCCTAGTATAATAGCTAATAAAATGTAAAGAATAATTACAACAACATAGCCATTATTGCCTCTTCTACAACTAGTTACAGTATTATTTTCAGGACAAGACATTTAAAACACCTCCTTAAATATAAGCACCTAAAATAATAATTAAAAGAATAAATAATACTAAAATTATAGCTGATGAAGATACACAATTATTCATGCTTTTTCCTCCTTTTTTTAAGCTTTCAATTTATTCTATGGCAAAACCTCAATTTGTGTGATTATATCTATCATATTTATTGCATGAAATAATTTTTTTTGTTATTATAAATAAGTGTATGGGAGGAATAATATGAAAAACAACAAACTAATTTTAACTTTAAGCTCACTAGCAATCATTTCACTAATCTTAACTGGTTGTGGAAAAAAAGCTGAACTTAAAGATGGTGCCGAGGTTGCTGTCTCAGTAAAGGAAAACAAAATAACTGCAACAGAATATTACAATAAAATTAAAAACGATAATATTGCCACTTTAATTGACATGATTGATCATGATTTATTAGACAAAACTTATCCAACAGATGATGAAGAAGATAAAGCCATCGACAATCAAATATCACAAATGAAAAAGAATTATGGTAGTAATGAAAATACTTATAAAAGTATTCTACAACAATATTTCGGTGTAAGTTCTGAAGAAGAACTAGAAGACATGTTAAGACTAGAATACAAAAGAAATAAAGCTGTAAAAGAATACATAAGCAACAATTTGACAGATAAAGAAATCAAAGATTACTATAATGACAATATTTTTGGTGAAATTAAAGCAAGCCATATTTTAATTAAGGTTGATGCAAAAGATAATGCTACTGATGATGAAAAGAAAGAAGCTGAAGAAGTTGCCCTAAATCAAGCAAAAGATATTATAAAGCAACTTAATAAAGGCAAAGACTTTAAAAAGTTAGCCGAAAAATATTCTGCTGATGAAGCAACAAAAGAAAAAGGTGGAGATCTTGGATATTTTCAACCAAGCGATATGGTAGAAGAATTCAGTAATGCTGTAAGAAATCTTAAAAATGGAGAATATACAAAAGAACCAGTTAAAACAAAATTCGGTTATCATATAATTCTAAAAGTAGATGAAAAAAAGAAAGAAAAATTAAAAGATGTTAAAGAAGATATCAAAACTAAGTTAACAGCAAAAAAAATGGAAGACGACAACTCCATATACTATAAATCATTAATAAAGTATAGAGAAAGTAAAAAGTTAACTTGGAAAGATGATGATTTAAAGAAACAATATAATGCCTATATGGATAAGTTAATTGAAAACTCTAAAAAATCTTCATAAAAAAAGTTTAGATAATCTAAACTTTTTTTATTTTTCAAATTTAAGTCCTTTTTGATAAAGCTTTTCCTTAATTTTATACTCCAATTCTACACCAGAGTACTTTTTACTTAAACGCTTATAAAGTTTATCATATTCTCTTTTCGCAATATCTTCATTATTAAAAAAATCATAATCACCTATAGTCTTATTAATAACTTCATAAGAATAACCAGAGTTTATCAGATTAGTAATAATCTTATTTTTCAAAACCATTCCACCCTTATTTCTATTACTTTTAAGAGACTGCATAATAATTTTATTGATTCTTTCTAATTGTAATTGCTCATCAATCAAACAAATTTCTTCCTCAATAATTTTTTTATCAACACCCTTATCCATTAAATCTCTAATAATTCTATTAGGCCCTTTAGAAGAGGTAATAATTTGATTATTAATATAGCTCCTAGCAAAACTCCTATCATTTAAATAACCCTGTTTTTCATGCTTGCTAATTGCCTTTTCAACATAATTACTAGGATATTGTTTCAACAACAATAATTTTTTTAATTCATAAGAACTTCTAAATCGACTCTTAAGAGATTTTAATGCTGTATAATAAACATCCAATTCATTATTGTATGCATTAATACTATCAATATTTGCAGAAGTTATTTCACCAGTAAGCAATAGTTCATATTTTAAAATAACTTCTTCATATAGTTGTAACTCTCTACCATCATCAAGTTCAAGTTTATATCTTCCATTAGAAAGCTTCTTATATTTTAATATTTTCAAGTAAAATCACCTTCCAAATCCATTATACCAAAGAAAAAAAGAAGAATCTACTTTCCTCCTTTTTTAACCTCTATCAATCCTTCTGCCACTTCTTCTAAGGCTCTGCCAATATTTTTCTTACTTTTATATTCACTTTCTGGCATTTGTAAATACCCGTCTTTAGAAATCTGTTTACTTCTTCTTGCAGCAATATGAACAAGCTCATACTTAGAATCAACAATATTTAGCAATTTATCAATGGATGGATAAATCATGGTATCACACTCCCTACTATTAGAATAAACCTTCACTATAAATTAATCAATAAATGTGACAAAATTAGACACTTTTCTTTACAATGTCATTTACTGACAAATTGACATACTATGAGAAAAGAGCTAATACAGCCTTTTCATAAATTCCTCTAGCAATATTATAACCAAAATCATTCTCTTTAATTAAATTCTTCATCATTACACCAGAGTTGATTTCCAACACCAAGAACTCATTTTCAACAGTTTTAATAATATCTATACTACAAAAACCAAAATCAATATTTTCAAACATCTTACAAACCAAATTCTCTAATTTTATCTTATCTGAAGAAGAAATATCAAAATTGGCTCTAGCTCCAGTAGATAGATTAAACTTCCAACTATAAATAAACTTCTCATCAACAGCAAGTACTCTATCAAAACACTCATCATAAACATTTTTAAAATATTCATAATTGAACGCTTCCAATAATTCCTTAATAGTAGACTTACCATCACCATATACAATAGGATTTTCCTTCATATAAATTAATTCAATATTATTATTTAAAACAATTACACGATATTCGTTAATAATATCATAAAAAGGACAAATACTAAAAGATTTATTTGGAGAAGAAATATTAGAATATAGTTTAATAAGCCCATCAAGACTATTAATTCTATTTACATTACTTCCACAAGTACCGGTATTAGATTTAAACACAATATCACCATTGTATTTATTAAATAAATCTATAACATAGTCTAAACCATTATGAGAAATAGCATAATCATTAGTATTGTTAATACTATAAACAAGGTTATATTCACAAACAGGAATATTATTTATTTTTAAAAGTTCATATGTAGCATATTTATCATCAAATATCATACCTAAAGCATGACTATTAAGATCAAACTTATAACCAACAATAAACCTTTTAATTTTTCCTTTTTCTAAAACCATAACCCAATTAGACGATAAAATATGACACTTTATATTATTCTTTTTACAAATAACTTTTATTAAATCCTGAAAATCTTTATTCACAATTATCACCTAACAATAACATACATAATCTCCCTAAAATCAGGTTCAACACTAGTAATACCAGATTCAACAACCTCAAAACCACAACTTTCAAGTTCCTGAAACAAATATTTAAAACTAACTACTCTACAAGACGTAGTCGCAATATTTAATTTCTTCCCCGTTTCCGCATGAACTCTCTCCGAATCATTAAAAGCTTCTGTTATATCAGAAGACATTTCTTTTTTTCCATCACCAAGTGTCAAAATAAGTCCAACACCATTTTTCTTCAAATGATTTTTAATAAAAGTAAGATACCTTTTTCTATCAGTATCATCAACCAACATATGTAGACAAGCAATTGAATATATAAAATCAAAAGTATCAATACTAGAATCATCATTACAAGCATTTAAAACCTTATAAGACGAAGCATGATTACTATCTTTTTCAATACAATAAGAAATAGCCTCAGGTGAAATATCAGTTGCTAAAACATTATAACCAAGTCCCAATAAATATCTAGCATCCCTTCCCTCTCCACAACCAATCTCTAAAATTTTAATATCACGTTCTGATAAATATTTATTTAAAGTATCAATAACTTTTTTGGTAGGATTGTTAGAAGACCAAGATAAATTATTTTCATGAACTTGCTTATATCTTTTATCATAAGCTTCATAATATTTATTCATAACTAATCACCAATAAGATTATATCACAAGAAAAAAGACTATTACTAGTCTCATATATACTATAACCATTCACCATACTTTTTGATATATAATTTTTTAATAATTGAAACTATTATAAAATAAAGAAGAACTAAAATAACTAAATAAAAATAAAACTGTAAAGGTAAAATAACAAAATTAAAAGTGCTAATATTACATAAAAGTATTGGTGTCAAAATAGTTAAAACCAAAGATACTAATGTTAAAATATTAAGTTTAAAACTAGCATTAGATTCTATAAATGGCTTTTTAGAAGTTCTAACATTAAAAATAATCATTAACTCCGTTATTAAACATGTAACAAACCATGCAGTTTGAAAATAAGCTTGTTTATCAACACTATTATACTTAAATATAAACCAAAAAATAATAAAAGAGAACACATCAATTAAAGAACTTGTAATACCCATAATTTGCATAAACCTAGAAATACTTTTAGTATCCCATTTTTTACTTTTTACTAAAAATTCATCGTCAACATTATCATAAGGAATTCCAATTTGTGAAAAATCATATATAAAGTCTTGAAGAAGCATTTGTATAGGTAACAATGGTAAAAATGGTAAAAATATACTGGCAATCATAATACTAAAAACATCACCAAAGTCAGCACTTAAAGCCATCTTCATATATTTAATAATATTAGCATAGACTCTCCTCCCCTCCAATACACCATCATAAACAACCTTCAGACTTTGTTTCAATATTATTATTTCACTAGCTTCTTTTGCAATTGAAGTAGCACTATTAACAGAAATACCAACATCCGCCTTACTAAGAGAGGGAGCATCATTAACACCATCACCCATATAGCCAACAACATGACCATTCTTTTTATATAATTCTACAATTCTTTCTTTTTGCAAAGGATTCATTCTCGCAAAAACATCTACAGATTCTATCCTTTTCAACAATTCTTCATCAGACATTTTATCTATATCACACCCAAGTAATATATCATTACCATTTAAACCAACCATATTGCATATATTTCTAGTAGCATATGGATTATCACCAGTTAATATTTTAGTCTTAACATTTATTTTATTTAATTTTAATAAGGTAGCTTTAACATCGCTTTTAGGAGGATCTAAAAATCCGACAAATCCCACAAAAGTCATATTCTTTTCACATGACGCATTAAATAATTCTTTTCCAGGGTAACTTTGCTTCTCAGCAAGAGCAATAACCTGCATACCAGTATTAGCAAGTTCTACTGCTCTATCTTTAATTATATTTTTAATATCATCAGTAATTTCTACCCTCTTACCTGCAATTTTAACCATATCACAATCATTAATTATTTCCTCAAGTGCACCTTTAGTTATCATTCTATATAGTGATTTATTTCTAACAACAACACTTTGTTTCTTTCTAGTATAATCAAATGGAATTTCATCAATTTTTTCATACTTTTTAATATTCTCATCTATTGCATGTTCATTTCCATATACAATAATTGCATTATCGACTAAATTTTTAATTCCAGTACTATAATAACTATTTAAATAAGCATATTCCAAAATACTATTATTTTCTTTCCCACTAGCATCAATATACTTCTGTAAAATAATTTTATTTTCCGTAAGAGTACCCGTCTTATCAGTACATAAAATATCAATAGATCCTAAATTTTGAATTGCCTCAATCTTTTTTACAAGTGTCTTTTTATTAGCCAAACTTCTACTACCCTTTGTAAGATTAACATTCAAAATCATTGGTAACATACTTGGTGTTATACCAACAGCAACAGATAAAGCAAAAAGTAAAGCTTCACTAATACTTCCCTTAATAAGTCCATCTATAATTATTACCACCAAGCATACAACAACCATATATCTTATTAACAAATTAGATATATTCTTAATGCCTTTGTCAAAGTTAGTTGGAACTTTTTTACTATCAACTTCATTACCAACTTTTCCTAAATATGTGTTAAAACCAGTTGCTATAACAATTCCAGTACCTTTACCACTAACTACAGAAGTACCCATTAAACAAATATTATTAATATTAAATATTTCTTTAGACTCAACTGAATTTATAGTAGTTTTTTCTATCAAAACACTCTCACCAGTAAAAACTGACTGATTAAGAAACAAATCTTTAGACTCAACTATTCTTAAATCAGCTGGAATAATGGTACCAGCATTAAGTCTAACAATATCACCAACTACAACATTTTCAATCTTTATTTCTCTATCAACACCATCTCTAACAACAGTTACAGTTGAATAAATACGCGCTTTTAGTCTTCTATTAAATTTATACACTGAATAATCCTGAATAAATCTAATAAAAGCACTTATAAAAGCAATAACAACAATGATTATTGACCCAAGTTTATCTCCTAAAAAGAAATTAATTACTGCCAAAAACAACAAAATAATAATAAATTCATCCTTAAAAGACATAAAAAGAAAATAAACTGGACTCTTCTTATCATCTTTAATTACAACATTAGGACCAGATTTATTAAATCTAATTTTACTTTCTTTGCTAGTTAGACCAGATGTAGATGTAGCATATTTCTCAAATTCTTCATCTACACAAGCCTTAGACTCCTCAAGATATTTATTAAATATTTTTGTATCATCACTTTTTAAACTTTTTCTTTTTTTGGCTATATCAAATATTTGTATCATAACTATCACCTTTACATTAAAGTATAACACTAAAAAAAGAAAAAGACTATTACTAGTCTTATCTAAATTGACAACAAGAGCCAACTTGAACATTACTTACAGTATTTTCTTCTGAGCAAGAATAAGCTGGTCTATAAGTATGTTTATATACATGATGATTAATTATTCTAGTATGTATTGGACAAACATGTGGTACTTCATGTACTATAGTTCTATGAATACATTTTTCTTGAACAGCCTCATTTACTGGATTAGAACAACAACCAGATGATTGTGGCATATTTTGATAACCCATCATATTAATGTCTACATTCATATCATTATCAACTACATTATTATTTCCAACAACATTACTATCAAAGTCAAAATTTGGCATATTCATATTTGGATCAAACATAATAAAATACCTCCTCTAATCTATCTTATGATAAAAGGTATTTTTAGCTACTATTAATGCCTAAAAAAAGTACTAATTAACTAGTACTAAAAAGGTAACTTCATATTTCCATTTGACATTTGTTTCATCATTTTTTTCATTTGGTCAAATTGTTGAAGTAATTTATTAACTTCTTGTACAGAAGTACCAGAACCATTGGCGATTCTAGTCTTACGACTAGCTTTTATAATTTCTGGATTTCTTCTTTCCTTAGGAGTCATTGATAATACAATAGCTTCAATATGTGCCATCTGTTTTGGATCAATTTTAACATCAGAAAGTCCCATCTTCTTGGCACCAGGAACAAGTTTCAATAAGTTTTCTAAGGGTCCTAATTTTTTAACTTGCTTCATTGTTGATAAAAAATCTTCCAAATCAAATTTTCCTTGCTGCATTCTTTTAGCAGCTTTTTCAGCTTCTTTTTCATCTATTGCCTCTGTTGCCTTTTCAACTAAAGAAACGATATCACCCATTCCAAGAATTCTACCAGCAGCACGTTCTGGATCAAAGAAGTCCAAACCATCTAATTTTTCAGAAACACCAATAAACTTTATTGGAACATTCGTTAGATGTCTAACAGATAAAGCTACTCCACCTTTAGTATCACCATCTAATTTAGTTAAAATAACACCGGTCAAAGGTAGTTTATCATTAAATCCAGTAATTACATTAATAGCATCCTGTCCCATCATAGCATCAATTACTAATAATATTTCATCAGGATTAATAGCATTTTTAATGTTAACTAATTCATCCATTAATTCCTCATCAATATGAAGTCTACCAGCGGTATCAACCAAAACATAATCATATCCATTCTGTTTAGCATATGAAATAGCATTTTTAGCAATTTCAACAGGATCAGATTTACCTTCTTCATAAACCTCTATATTTAATTGCTTACCTAATTGTTTTAACTGATCAATTGCTGCTGGTCTATAAACGTCACAAGCTACTAATAAAGGTTTCTTTGCATGTTTCTTTCGTAAAAAATTAGAAAGTTTTGCAATAGTTGTTGTCTTACCAGAGCCTTGTAAACCAACTAACATCAACGTAGCCGGATTACCATTTAAATTTAAAGGCTTACTCTCTCCACCTAATAATTCAACTAATTCATCCTTTACAATTTTAACAAATAGGTCGCCAGGATTAATACTGCTAGCAACTTCTTCGCCAAGTGCCTTTTCTTTAACTGAATTAGTAAATTCTTTAACCACCTTATAATTAACATCAGCTTCAAGCAAAGCTAATCTAATCTCACGCATCATATCAGAAATATTATCTTCTGTGATTTTTCCATAACCTTTTATTTTATGTAATGCGTTTTGTAATCTGTCTCCTAAACTTTCAAACATATATATCACCAATATTAATTATAAATAAAAAAGTAAAATATTAAAAGCTTTTGTAGAAAAAAAATAAAGATATAGTAACATATATCCTTATTCTACCAAATTAATTAAAGGTATTCCACTGTCTGTCCTTGGAACAACTGAAGAATTATTTTGCATATTGTTAGAAGGTTGAGAAGGATTATTTTCAACAGGAGGAGCTATTCTAACACTTCCATAATCATCAGTATTATTTTCAAGTTTTACAGTAGGAGCAACAGTACTTTGGTTAGCAACCATATCTAATGCACTAGGTACATTTAAAAATTGATTAGGGTTAAAAGATTCTGCTGTTTTATCTCTGCTTGGAGTAGCAAAATCAGGTAAAGCAGATTTAACTAGTTGATTATCTAAACTATAGCCACCAATTGTTGGAATTGGATTACTACCAGTTGTTTGCAACAAATCATCAGTCATATTACTGTTAGTATTATTAACAGAATTATTAACTACATTAGTTTGATTAAAAAAACTATTATTAGCAGTATTAGGAATAGAAACATTTCCTGCATTGCTAACAGTTTGTTGACCATCATTATTCTCTAAAAATGGATTAACAGGAATATTTGTATTTATATTTTGAACAGGACTAGCAGCAGTACTAGTTTGAGAAGTAGTAACAGGAATAGCCTCTGTTTTATTATTAACACTGTTATTAACATTATTACTTGCAATACCATTTCCATTCCAAATAGAAACAACATCACAGTTGCCACTCCATGGAGCTGGATTAGGCATTTCCATTTTAACTATTAAAGGTATTCTAAAAGCCATACCAAAACCTAAACACGTACCAGACTGTAAAGTTTTTTGCTTTTCAACAATTTCATCACTAATATTAGGAACCATCTTTCTAATATAGTCAACATCAACTGGATGATTCATTTTAAATATTAAGAAATTAGAGCATTGGGAAATAACCGTATCAGACAATTCAACAGGTCTTTGTGAAATAAGGCCTAAAATAACACCATATTTACGACCCTCTTTAGCAATACGTTCAAATATATTATAACCAATTAAGAATCTATCAGTATCATTTTGAATATACCTATGAGCCTCTTCAACAACTATATGAAAAGGTATACTAGCCCGTTCTTTCAAACCCTTAGCAAACTCAAAAATAAGTCTAGAATAAATTTTAGTAATTACTTTAGCAAAATCATCATCAACATCATCCAAATTAATATTAACAATTTGATATTTATTACCATTATTCAATAACATTGAAGATAAATAAGTCTCTAAAGATACAAAATCTGGATACTCAAAGTACTTAGAATTATTTCCAACTATTAATGAATGCAATCTAACTTTAATAGTAACTGCATCACCATATGTATTTTCATTTCTTAGCCAACCTTCACTAATCAAAGTAAAGTTTAAAGCCTTTTCCAAAGTATCCAAAGTATAATAAACCCCAGTTTTAGGCTCATAGTTATCATATTCATTCTTAATAAATGAAGAAACATACTCAGTTAATAAAACACTCTCCGAAAATTGTCCCTGACTATCTATTAAGAAACACTCTCTGAATTTTCTAGTATAACCAACACCTTGTACAACAGCCTCTAAATTAAACTCTGGAGTAGAACAACTAGCAAGTATTGAAAAAATTTCATTTCTCTTATTAGGAGAAGTTTCATTAGTATATAAAACTGTCATTATAGCTTTAGCTATTAAATGATTCTTATATTTATTAGCATCAACATCCGTTTGTGAAAAAATTAATGCTAGCTTTAACATTCTCTCAATAATAGGCAACTGAGAATGATTAGTAGCTTGTAATAATAAGGCCAAATCACTTTCATTAAGTAAAAATATTGGTACTCTTAATTTTTCTCCTTTACTTTCAACCTCATTAGTACTATAAAAACGATAATGATAGTTTGAATTAATGTTATTTATATCTTTAAAAGCATTATAATACTCACCTGATGAATCAAATAAAATTATATTAGCCTTATATGGAAATAATCTTTGATCCTGAAACATATTTTGGAATAGTCTTGAAATTCCACAACTTTTACCAGAACCAGAATTACCAAATATTGCGAAATGGTTACTAAAAAAATTATTAACATCTAAGAAAACGGGATAATCGTTATAGAAAGGACTAACACCAAGTTTCAAATAACCTTGAGCATCACTTCCACAAATCATAGGAATTTCATTTTGCTCAATAACTCTGATTTTAGCATCTAAAGAAGGTTTGCGAATTACACCACCCAACAGTTTACCATTAACAATTTCACCTAAAAACCTAACACGGACAAGATTGCCATCTAAATCATCAACTTCTCCTAATATTTTCTTCGTACTATCCTCAAAAATAATATGCAAGTTCATTAAATTCATCGCAACATTAAAACCGTCAACTAACTTGACGTTTGCTGAATGATCACTAATATAAACAATCCTATCAAACATACTAGCCTCTCCATTTCTTATTCTTTTCTACCCTATTCTATATAAATTATACATAGTTTTATCTTAATTTACAAGAAAAAAAGCAAGAAAATAATCTTGCCTATAACACATTAAGTATTTCTTCTTTCAAGTTACTATCAACACATTTTTCTGCTAATTTTGCTAATTTTAAAGATTTTTCTCTTAGTTTCAAGTTATCTTCATAATATTGCAATTTATCAGTAGTAATTTTCAATTGCTTATATATAGCATTTCTACTAACACTATATAAATCAGCCATTTCACCTAAACTCAAATTATTAAAGTAGTAATTTTCAAAATATTCCCTCTGTTTTTCAGTAAGCAGAGATCCATAAAAATCATATAATTCATTAAAATAAATAACATCTTCCATACTATAATCCCCAAAATTACATCAAATCTTTAAATAAACCATAAATATATTTTTCTATATCAAATACCTGTAAATCATCTTTAGATTCACCAAGGCCAATAAATTTAACAGGTATTCCAACGGTCTCTTTAATTGCTAAAACTATACCACCTTTAGCCGTACCATCTAATTTAGTTAAAACAATTCCTGTTATATTAGTTATTTCTTTAAATGCTTTAGCCTGACTAATTCCATTTTGACCAGTAGTAGCATCAATTACTAACAAAGTTTCGCTAGGGCCATCTGGTACTAAGTTAGAAATAACCTTATTCATTTTCTCAAGTTCTTTCATTAAGTTAACTTTATTTTGAAGTCTGCCAGCTGTATCAATTAAAACAACATCATAATCTTCATTCTTTGCTTTACTAACACCATCATAAACTACACTGGCCGGATCTGCTCCTTCCTCTTTACCATAAAAAGAGACACCAACTTTTTCACTCCAATCTCTAAGCTGTTCAACAGCTCCAGCTCTAAATGTATCAGCTCCAACTAATAAAACTTTATGTCCCTCGTTTTTTAATTTCCAAGCAATTTTTCCAATTGTAGTAGTTTTTCCAACTCCATTAACACCAACAAATAAAATTACAGTAGGTCCAGTCGGATTATAATTAATTTTACTTACTAACACACTATCATTAACATAAATAATAAATAATTCATCTACAATAATTTCTTTTAAAGTCTCTGGATCTTCAATTTTTTCACTAGAAACACGTGTCTTTAGCCGATCTATAAAATCCATAACTGTATTAACACCAATATCAGCCATAATTAATATTTCTTCTAACTCATCAAAGTATTCATTGTTAACTTTTTTATATCGTCCAGTAAGTTCAGCAAGTTTAGAAACAAAACCTTCACGTGATTTAGTTAGACCTTTTTCATATATCTTTACTTCTTCTTTTTCCTTTTTTTCTAAACCAGTATTTACATCATTACTAGAAACCTCGTTTTCTATATCGGCTCCTTTAAACATATTTTTAATTTTGCTAAAAAATCCCATTGTATCACCCACTTAAATTATAACAAATAAAGTGTAAAAAGAAAACAACTTAACACCATTATTTCTATGCGAAACTAGACAAAAGTAGAAATATATAGTATAATCACATAGTTAGTTCTTTATAAAAAAGAAAGGAGATTATATGAATAAAAAACCAGACAGTGGAACAAAAATAGTTGTTCTAGGCGGTTTAGGAGAAGTCGGAAAAAATATGTATTGTGTAATGCATAAAGACGCAATTGTTATTATTGATGCCGGAGTTAGTTTTCCAGAAAGTGAACTTATGGGAATTGACTATGTTTTACCAGATTTCACTTTTTTAAAGGAAAATGAAGACAAGATAAAAGCTTTATTAATTACCCATGGTCATGAGGATCATATTGGTGGTATACCGTTCTTACTACAAAGTATTAATATACCAGCAATCTATGCCCCAAATCATGCTAAAGAATTAATAGCTGTAAAATTACAAGATAAAAATATTCGTTATGATAACTTATTCGTTTATACCGAAAATACTAAACTTAAATTTAAAGAAATAGAAGTTGAATTTTTCAGAATAACACATTCTATACCAGATTCACATGGTATAAGTATAAAAACACCAGATGGTAGAATTGTTACTACTGGAGACTATAAATTTGACTTAACACCAATTGGACCAATGGCAAATCTATATAAAATGGCTTGTCTTGGAAATGAAGGTGTTGACTTATTAATTGGAGATTCAACAAATGCTCTAAATGAAGGATTTTCAAACAGTGAATCTGTTGTTGATGAAACATTAGGAGAAATGTTTGAAAAATATCAAACAAACCGTATAATTATCGCAACATTTGCTTCAAACATATATCGTGTAAAACATATATTTGAAACATGTTATAAACATAATAGAAAAATCTGCATTTTTGGAAGAAGTATGGAAAATAATATCAATATTTCCTTAAATGCTGGATATATTGATCATAAAGAACTATTAGTAACACCTGAAGAAGCTAATAACTTAAAACCTGGAGAAGTAACAATATTATGTACAGGTAGTCAAGGAGAGCCATTAGCTGCTCTATCAAGAATATCAAATGGTACTCATAAACAAATAAAACTAAGACCAGATGATATTGTAATTTTCTCATCATCAGCTATACCTGGAAATGCTCTAAGTATAGCCAAAACTATAAATAAGTTATACTTGCAAGGAGTTAAGGTATATACAAACAGTACTTTAACAGACCTACATACTTCAGGACATGCTAATGAAGAAGAAATTAAATTAATGATTCGCTTAATAAAGCCAAAATATTTGATGCCATTCCACGGTGACTATCGAATGCTAAAAAGACAAGCTGATATTGGTATAAACTGTGGTATTCCAAAAGAAAATACATTTATTCTAAAAAATGGGGACTCACTAATTCTTAAAAATCATGTCATAACTAGAGGTGAAAGCATGCCTGGAGCTGATGTATATGTAGATGGAAATAGAATTGGTGAAGTTGGAAGTGCAGTTTTAAAAGATCGAAAGATAATGGCTAATGACGGAATTTTAGTTGTTATAGCTAATATCGATATGAAAAAAAAGCAATTACTAATTAAACCCAATATTACAACAAGAGGCTTTATACTAGTAAATGAAAATGAAGAACTAATAAAGAAAATAGAAAATAAAGCAGAACAAATAATAAAAAGTGAATTACAAGATCAAAAGGTAACATATAACGGTTTAAAATCAAGCATTTCAGAACAACTATATCCATTTATTAATGAATTAACTGGTAGGAAACCAATTATTCTACCAATCATATTAGACGTAAAAAGATAATCTTATTGATTATCTTTTTAATTTAGAAAAAAATTTTTTTCCAACAATAAACTCTTAAAAGTATCAAAATCACACTCACTAAAAATAGCAATTTTATAATAAATCATTCTCAAGCAACAATTTTTAATCTTAATAAGTTCTAAGTAATAATCCCAATCAAGCTTTTCTAAATTATTATTATAAATTGGAAAATATATATAAAATCTTTCCATTTCAATTATTTTTTTCAAACTAAAAAGATTAGTCATGCCAAAGTAATATTGTAAGAAAGAAGACAACTTGCCGTAAGTATTTGGATATTTTTTCTGATATTCAAAAACAAATTTCCCAACATGCCAATACAAAAAAAGTCGATTTTTTCTATAGTAATAATTCAAATAATCATCTCCTACTATATTATTAGCAAAATAAAATAAAATTCAAAAAAAAAGAAGCATTATTTTGCTTCTTCTTGTGCTCTTGTCTCACGAACAACTGTAATCTTAATTGTTCCAGGATACTTCATATTGGCTTCGATTTGTTCTTTAACTTCACGAGCTATTTTATGAGCACCTAAATCATCAACTTCTTCTGGCTTAACTATAACACGTAATTCTCTACCAGCTTGAACAGCAAATGTTTTTTCTACACCAGGAATATTGTTACCAACTTCCTCAAGTTGTGACAACCTCTTTATATAATTTTCTAAAGAGTCATTACGCGCACCAGGACGAGATGCAGACAAAGCATCGGCTATTGCTACTATAGTAGAAATTACACTTGTTGCTTGTGCATCACCATGATGAGAAGCAATGGCATTAATTACAACCTCATCTTCTTTATATTTTTTAGCTAAATCAACACCAATTTCAACATGACTACCTTCAATTTCATGATCAATTGCTTTTCCAATATCATGTAATAAACCAGCTCTTTTAGCAAGAGTAACATTTTCTCCAAGTTCTGCAGCCAACAATCCAGATAAATGTGCAACTTCAATAGAGTGCTGCAACGCATTTTGACCATAACTTGTTCTAAAATGCAACTTACCAATTATCTCAATTAAAGCTGGATCAAACTTTGTAAGCCCTAATTCAAAAGTTGCCTCTTGACCATACTCAATGATTTTTTGTTTCATATCCTTACAAACTTTATCATATAACTCTTCGATACGAGTAGGATGAATACGGCCATCTTTTATTAAATTTTCCAAAGTGACTCTAGCTATTTCACGTCTTAAAGGATCAAAACTTGAAATAACAACAGCCTCTGGAGTATCATCAATTATTAAATCAACTCCTGTAATTGCTTCTATTGTACGTATATTACGACCTTCACGACCAATAATACGACCTTTCATTTCATCAGTTGGCAAATCAACTACCGTAACAGTCTGATCATTTGCTATATCAGCTGCATACTTTTGCATAGAAGTTACAATTAACTCCCTCGCCGTTTTATCTGCCGTAAGTTTAGCTTCGTTTTCAGATTCTCTAATATATTCAGCAATTTCTTTACTCATATTGTCTTTAACTTGACTCATTACCAATTCTCTGGCTTTTTCTTTACTAAAACCGGAAATTTTTTCCAACAATTCTAATTGTTCTCTTTTAATTTCCTCCACTTTACTTTTCTCATTTTGGATTTCAACTTGTTTTTCAGAAAGTTTATCATCACGTTCATCTAAAGCTGCCTCACGCCTTTGAAACATTTCATCACGTTTATCAATGCTTGCTTCACGCTGAAGCAAACGTGCCTCAGATTCTTTTAATTCCTCTTTTTTCTCACGAATTTCTTTGTCCAAATCCATTTTTAATTTATGAGCTTCTTCTTTTTGTTCAATAGCTGCATCTCTTTTAATCTTTTCAACATCTTTTTTTGCTTGATTAATAAGAGTTTCAGCTTTCTTAGCTGCCTTATTAACTTTTAAACTATTTATAACAAACGCTACAATAAATCCTATTAGCACACCAAGTGCTACAAGTAAAATGGAGAATAATGTATTATTATTCATAACATTCCTCCATCTAGACCATAAAATCATAATCTAATTCTATTGTAGAGTTATTTTAAATGCTTGTCAAGAAAAAGAAAAATTCCTTATAAGCAAAAAAGCACATCAAAGATGTGCTAAATAAAATTACAAAATTACTTATTTTTCTTAAAATAGTTAACAATAACATCATAATCACAATATGGAATCTTCTCCGTACCTAAAGCCATATAATCATCACGGCCTTTACCAATTATTAATACTGCATCACCAGGCTTAGCAATTTCAAAAGCTTTTGAAATTGCAGCAACCCTATCAAGTTGTCGTTCATAGTTTTTATTATTACAATTGGAAATCATATCATCAATAATATCATTAACATCTTCAAGTCTAGGATCATCCATCGTAAAAATAACATAATCAGACTTTTCTAATACAAGTTTTCCAATCTTAGAGCGTTTTTCTCTTTCACGACCACCGGCTGCACCAGTAACTGTAATGATTCTCTTGTACTTACCCTTAACAGACTCTAATAAATTATCAATAGCATTATAAGTATGAGCATAATCTAAAATAATATCATAGTCTTGACCAAATTCAAGTCTTTCTCCTCTACCAGTAATAGATGATACTTCTTTAATTCGCTGAATTAAAGTATCACTAGGAATTTTCTTTAACAGACCAATGACAAAAGATAAAGTGATATTATAAGCATTATATTTACCAAATAATGGACTAATTACTTCATATATATCATTGTCATGACAAATTTTGAAATTAATACCAGCTTTACTCTCAGAAAAATCAGATATTACATAATCATTGTCACTATTAAAACCAAAAGTGTACATATTATCTATTTGTAAAAGACGACAATTAGAATCATCACCATTTATAACCAAAGCACCATCTTTTTTTAAATAATTAACTATTTTAAATTTACATTTTCTATAATTTTCAATAGTTTTATGAACATTTAAATGATCTTCAGTAATATTGGTAATTGCAACAATGTCAAACTCAAGTCCTCTAACCCGCTCATGTAAAAGTGCCTCACTTGACACTTCCATTACAGTAGCTTTACATCCACCATTTTTAGCAATTGACAAGCAATTATACAATTCTGATGTACATGGTGTGGTATTATTCGTATGATGAACTTTACCATTAACCAAACAGCCATTAGTACCAATATAAGCGCAATTAATATCATCTGTAATAATCTTTTGTACAATAGTAGCTGTTGTTGTCTTACCATCAGTACCAGTAATACCAATTAGTGAAAAATCGTTAGGAGCAACATCATAAAACCTCCTACATAACTCAGGATATATGTCATTAATATTGTTTACTAAAACAACTGGTACATCAACTTCTACATTTCTATCGCTTATAATTGCAACAGCACCATTCTCAATAGCCTTGTCAATATAATCAAAGTGATCAACATTAAAACCTTTAGTAGCAACAAACAAATATCCGTCATAAACATCCCTGGAATCATCAGTAATACCAGAAATTAAAGTATCATAACTACAATCTATAATTTGCTTAAGTTTTTTCATAACTCCTCCTAAAATAATATATGTCAAAATAGAAAGATAAATAAAAATTATTATTTATCATCCAATTAAAGTATATTTATACTAATTTATTTTTTACTCTTAGGGGCATCATTTTTCTTTAAAGAAATGTCATAATACTCACGTACCTTCTCTTCTAACTCATTACGTAATTCTTGATTTTCTTTAAGTAATAGTTTTACATTTTCCTTTCCTTGACCCAACTTCTCACCATTATAAGAATACCAAGCTCCAGTTTTTTCAACAATAGAAGCTTCAACTGCTAAATCAATAATTTCACCTTCACGAGAAACACCCTCTCCATACATAATATCAACAACAGCCGTTTTAAATGGTGGAGCAACTTTGTTTTTAACAACTTTTATAGTAGTTCTATTACCAACAACTCCGTCACCCATTTTTAATTGTTCATTTCTACGAATATCAAGACGAATAGAAGAATAGAACTTCAAAGCACGTCCTCCAGGAGTAGTTTCTGGATTTCCAAACATAACACCAACTTTTTCACGTAATTGATTTATAAATATACAAGTAGTATTAGTTTTATTAATAGTACCAGATAGCTTACGTAAAGCCTGAGACATTAGTCTAGCTTGTAATCCAACATGTGAGTCTCCCATTTCACCATCAATTTCTGCTTGAGGAACAAGAGCAGCAACAGAGTCAATAACTATAATACTAACCGCTTGGCTTTTAACAAGTGCATCACAAATTTCTAAAGCTTGCTCACCAGTATCAGGTTGTGATAATAATAATTCATCAATATCAACACCAAGTCTCTCCGCATAAACTGGATCAAGTGCATGCTCAGCATCAATAAAAGCTGCTCTTCCACCTAGTTTTTGATGTTCTGCAATTGCCTGTAAAGCAAAAGTAGTTTTTCCAGAAGACTCTGGACCATATATTTCAATAATTCTACCTCTAGGGTATCCACCTACACCTAATGCAATATCTAAAGATAAGCACCCAGATGAACAAACATCAACCTTCATATGTTCTTTATCTCCAAGTTTCATTATTGAACCTTTTCCAAATTGTTTTTCGATATCATTCATAACTTGTTCTAAAGCTTTATCTTTAGATACATCTTTATTAACCGTTTTCATATTTCCTCCTAGTAAATAACTTACAACACTATTGTATAATAATAAAATTTAAAATGCAACACTTTTACGAACAATTGTTTTACTTTTTTTACCAATTATTTATTTTGAAAATAAAAAAATCCCTTATATAAAAGAGATTTTTCACACATAATTTCTAACTAATCTTCAATTTCTTTTTTTGCAAAAATTATTTCTTTATTCATACTATAATATTGACAAGCAGAAATAATTGACATAACACAAGCGAAATATAGCAAAAATTGATTAACATTTATACCAATAAACTCAAATGGCATATTATAGAAGAAAGTTAATACTGTACCTACCATTAAACATGCAGTTTTGATTTTACCGGCACCTATTGCAGCAACCACTTTACCTTTACTAGCCGCTTCCATCTTAATAGCATTAACAACTATATCTCTAACAACAATTACAACAGGGATAATAGCATTAATAAAACCATGTGCTGCTAAAATTATTAAAACAGAATTAACCAAAACTTTATCAGCAATGGCATCTAACATTTTACCAGTATCCGTAATTAAATTATATTTACGAGCAATATATCCATCCAAGAAATCAGTAATACTAGCAATTATAAAAATAACACCAGCAATCAAATATTGTAATTCAACAGGTGAAGAAATCCCAGATATATTATACTGTGGAAACTGTATACCAACAGCATAAAAAGGAAATAACAATAAAATAATAACAACAACAGACAAAATTAATCTCAAAACAGTAAGTTTATTAGGCAAATTCATAAATACACTCCTCTCTAACACTTGGTAATAGCTCACTAGTTCTTTCAGGAGCCTTATTAATCTTACCAATTACAACATATAAAACAACAAATAATATTATAAGTAAAAAAATTGCTAAAACAAATGGCCAAACACTGACCTTTTTCTTATATTCTTTCGTATATGGTGAACTAACCTTTTTATTTTCCTCTTCCATTTTCTGTTGGGCCATCTTGATATCCTCAAGAGAAATTTTAGAAGTATGTTCAAATAAAAAGCCATTAAATTCATCAATAACTTTTTCTGGATTCAAACCTAAATACTTTGCATATTGCCTTATATTTTCTTTTAATTCATAAACATCTTTAAATGCTTTAACATTACCAGATTCTATATTTTCGAGTTGTGTTGTTGAAAGCTCTAAATCTTCAGCTGCTTCTGCCAGACTAACTCCATTACTAACACGAGTCCGCCTTAAATAATCGCCTAACTCTTTCACATTAACACCTCACATAATAAACAAAAAATATAAATAAGCCATGTTCTGTTCTTAGTTTCCTAAGCGACAAACATTTATCTACCGTTACCGGTCCCTATTCGAATTCAAATTCTTCTCTTAGGACTCCCCTACCAAAATTTGGGTTTCTCGCTCGTTGGGTTTACCGCGTTTCACTTCTTTGTTTCCAAAGAATTCGTCACTGTGGCACTTTATGGTTTGTATCATATCAAAGACTTAGATACAAAATCCGCCGTTAGCAAAAGCTACCCTAGGTTATTTATTTCCTAGGAACGAACACTACAATCATCTCAGATTGTGCGAGCATGGACTTTCCTCAAGGACCTCAAAAGTCCCAGCGTTTGTCTATATATTAATTGTTGTCCCTTTCTTCTTTTTCCTTCATATTGGCATAAACCAATTTTTCAAGTTGTGATAATCTACGGATGACATCAACATTAGTAACTTCTGTATTTTCACTGTTACGAACAACTTCCATACTTAACTTCGAATTACGAAGTTCTTGTTTCAAATTGACAACTTCAGCCATTAAATCTGCCTTTTCCTTCTCCAAGTTATTAATTATATCAAAAAATTGCTCATAATCGCCAATAATTACATCTAAAAATTGATCAACTTCTTTTAAACGATAACCACGAGTATCTATTTTAAACTCTTTTTCCAAAATATCCTGTGGTTTAAGTGTAATTTTATTTTGATACATTTCATCACCAATCCCTTACAGTAATATTATGGCATCATTGCTGATTTTTGTCAATTATTAACCTATATAAGACATAAGATAATTTTGTATCAAGCTTAATACTTTTAGTATCACTAATCATTTTATTAAATATTCTAACAACTTCAAAATTATTCATCATATCACCATAAACATCATAATACAAAATTTAATAATAATCATAAATCTGACAAAAAAAGCTAAAATTTGCAAACAAAAACTATATAAATTATAGAAAAAATAATCATAATATAGTATAATAAACCATAGGTGATGTAATGAACTATCCAAGTGGCATAAAAAAACAAAATTCAAATAATCAAATTAATTTTAGTAATCGTGGAATGGCACTTGAAAATGACTTGAATTTAACAAATGAATATTATCGTAATATAGACAAAGCATACATATATAAAAAACCAACACCTGTTAAAATTACAAAAGTAAATTATCCATCAAGGGATAAAGCCGTAATAACTCAAGCATTTTTTACAGTTCCATCTACTACAGACTATAATGGTATATATAAAGGAAAATATGTTGACTTTGAAGCCAAAGAAACAAAAAATAAAACTTCTTTTACTTTAAGTAACATTCATCCTCATCAAATACAACACCTAAAAAATATAAATAGACACCATGGCATAGCCTTTTTAATAATAAGATTTACAAGTTTAAACGAAACTTATTTATTACTGGCTGAAAACTTAATAAAATTTATAGAAGAAAATAAAAGAGAGTCAATCCCATTATCATACTTCAAAGAAAATGCCTACCTCATAAAAGAAAGTTACGCGCCCAGGGTTGACTACTTAAAAATAATTGATCAAATTATTGGAGGTATTTAAAATGCAAAAAAAAGAAATAAAAAGAAGGAAACCTAATAATCGCAATTCTGCAAAGCACAACAACAGTAGTAATACAAAAAATATAAAGAAAAGAATAACAATTACATCTAAAGAAGAACAACAAGCAAAATTAATTTGTCTCGTTACATTTATTGTAATCTTACTATTATGTTATTTTACTCTCGGAATATTTTTTACATTATTAACGGGACTTGGAATTGCTATCATAATTGGAGTAGTTAAATTATTAGAGAAGTGCAAAGATAAGAAAAAAACAAGAATATTAGTAAAAACAATTTTAATGATTGTTTTAGCGATTGGTATTATTGGTTTAGTTGGCTTCACAGCCTTTCTTATATATATAAAAATAGATGCAGATCCAAAATATGTAACAACAAAACTTGAAACACAAGAAAATACCACATTTTTAGATATTAATAACAAGGAATATGCAAAACTTGGTAGTGAGATGCGCGAAAAAGTAAAATACAATGAATTGCCAGAAGTACTAATTGATGCCATTATAGCAACAGAGGACTCAAGATTTTTCCAGCATAATGGTTTCGATGCTCCAAGATTTTCGAAAGCCGTTATTGGACAATTGTTGGGACATTCAGATGCCGGAGGTGCATCAACTTTAACAATGCAAGTTGTTAAAAACAGTTTAACAAATGCCTATGCTACAGAGGGTATTAAAGGTATAACACGTAAATTTGAAGATATTTATCTAGCAATATTTAAACTAGAAAAAAATTGTAGTAAAGAGCAAATAATTGAATATTATGTAAATAACCATTACTTAGGTGGAAACATTTATGGAGTTCAAGAAGCTGCTGAAGCTTACTTTGGAAAAACCGTAAGTGAACTTAACTTAAGCGAAGCAGCAACACTTGCTGGTATGTTTAAATCCCCTGTTTATTACAATCCAGCAGAACATTCAGACCATGCCGAAGCAAGACGTAAAACTGTATTATATCTAATGAAAAGACATGGTTATATAACTGCTGAAGAAGAAAAAATAGCAAATAGCATTCCAGTATCATCACTAATTGCAACATCAACAGGAGCAACATTAAATAATAAATATAGAGGATACGTTGATACCGTAGTTGCTGAAATAAACAATAAATACAATATAAATCCATATACTACACCATTAACAGTTTATACAAACTTAGACAGATCTAAACAAGACGGTGTAAACAGCGTTATGAATGGAGAAAGCTATACTTGGATAAACGATAAAGTTCAAGCTGGTGTTTCAGTTCTAGATTCTCAAACCGGAAAAATACTTGCCATTGGAAATGGTCGAGTTATTGGACAACGTACAGAATATGGAAAAAATCAATTTAATTATGCAACAGAAATTAAAAGACAACCAGGATCAACAGCAAAGCCATTGTTTGACTATGGCCCTGGTATAGAATACAACAACTGGTCAACATATACCCTATTTGATGACACGCCATATACATACTCAGATGGCAGATCAATTAAAAACTGGGATGGAACATATTATGGTACAATTACTATGCGTAGAGCATTATCAACATCACGTAACATTCCAGCATTAAAAGCTTTCCAACAAGTAGACAATAAAAAAATACTAGAATTTGTTACAAATTTAGGTATACAACCAGAAGTTTGTTCAGCAGGATATAAATATGACGTTGATTCAAAAAAATGCGTAAATAGTACTACAAAAGATACAGAAGAACCATCAAAAGTACATGAAGCTCATGCAATTGGTGCCTTTACTGGTACTAATCCATTACAAATGAGTGGTGCTTATGCCGCATTCTCAAACGGTGGATACTACAACGAACCATATAGTGTTAGTAAAATAGTATATAAATCAAATGGTGAAACAAAAGAACACAATAATAAAAATTATGTTGTCAAAAGAAAAGTAATGTCAGATGCAACTGCTTATATGATTACTAGTATATTACAAGATGTATCATTAAGTGGTGGTAATCCAGCTAATGTAGCCAGAAAAACAGGTACTACAAACTATGATAGTAAAACAATGATAGATAAAAACTTAGTATCAGATGCTATTAGAGATTCATGGATTGTAGGATACTCAACAAAAACAGTAATTGCCTTATGGTATGGATATGACTTCATCGATCGTACGTATTGTCTACGTAATATCCCAGCAACAGTACAAAAAGACAAAATATTTAATGCTTTAATTAATTCAGGAGCAATGGAATCAAACCGCGAAGCATTTAAACAACCATCAAGCGTTGTAAAAGTTGGAGTTATCGCAGGTTCAAGGCCACCAAAATTAGCTGGAGCTTATTCCGGTAATGTTGTTTATGAATACTTCAAAAAAGGATACGAACCAACTGAAACATACACTGAAGAAAAAATAGCCGCTCCACAAAACTTTAGCGTAAGCTATAGTAAAATAACTAAAAAAGTTAGCATGAGTTGGAAAGCAGTTAACACATCTGAAACTAATAATGAGAATTACGGTAAACTAGAATATAAAATTTATTTAGGATCAACATTAATTGGAACAACAGATAAAACATCATTTACATACACACCAACTTCTACACCATATGGAACATATAAAGTCGTCGCTGCCTACTATTCTGGTCCAAAAAGTGATCCTACAACATTTGAATTAAAAGATGAAGAGGAAGAAGAAAATGACAGTCTAGAATTACAGTATAACGGCTCAACTATAATACCAAGTAGTTCCGGAACGCTTAGCTTAAACATTTCAGACTTTACAGTAACCGGCGGAGATGGTAGTGCCACAGTAGAATCATGTACACCAAATTCAATCATCCTACCAGGAAAATATCCAGTTACTTGTACTGTAAAATATAATGGAAAGCCAAAATTCCTAACAGTTACAATTACCGTAACAAAAGAAGGAGAATAAAAAAATACTAGCAAAATTTGCTAGTATTTTTTTCTACATATATCTTTTAACTGACAATTATCACATAAAGGCTTAACTGCTTTACAATAATATCTTCCAAATAAAACAAGTTGTAAATGTCTACGTCCCCACTCATCTTTAGGAAACTTTTTCATAAGCTTCTTTTCAATCGTTAAAACATTATCTTTAGAATAAGCAAGTCTAAGTCGCTTAGAAACACGTTCCACATGAGTATCAACTGCAATTGCTGCTACATCATAAAATTCACTTAAAAAAACATTAACTGTTTTTCTACCAACGCCAGGGAAAGTCTCTAAAACATCTCTATCTTGAGGAACGACCTTATCATATTTATCACATAGTATTTTAGCTATTCCAATGACATATGCAGCCTTTTTATGATAAGAACCTACTGGTCTAATAATATTCTCAATATCTCGCTTAGAAGCCATTTTTAGCTCATCTAAAGAAGGATATTTTTCAAATAATATAGGAGTAACAGAATTAACTCTTTTATCAGTAGATTGAGCACTTAAAACAATTGCAATTAATAATTGATAATCATTATTATATAATAATTCGCACTTCGGATTAGGAAATAAATAATCCAAATATTCAGAAATTCTATTCATCATCATCAAACCAGTCCCAATCAACTATATCAATATCAACATCATTAGAAACATCATCTTTAGCCTTATTTCTTTTTTTCCTATTATTTTCAACATCCTTAGCACTCTTAATACCTATTTTTCCCCACTCATATAATATCTTATCAATATACCTTAAATTAGATACACCATTATAAGTAGCCTCTTTAATAGCTTCTTTAATAAGTTCCTCACTTATATTATTATCAAGCCAAGCCTTTATTATTTCATATTCAATAGGACTAAGTGTTCTTCCAAATTCCTTTTCAATAATTTCAAATATATTAGAATTATCACTTTTAGAAACTTGATTAACCTCTTCCATCATAAGCAAAGATATTTTATTATAAAACTCATCAAGTAAAACAACTTCTTCCATAAGTCCTTTATCATTTTTAACAACTTCTACTCTAATAAAATGTTTATCACTAAGAGTTCCAATATAACCCATAGCCTCTTTTAAATCAATATTTAAGTCACAAGCAAACTTACTAGGATTAAATAAAAATTCATTTCCTAAACTGTATAAGTACATTAAAAAAACAAATTCTCCTATTTCCAATTTAAATTCTTTATAATGTTGTAACAAAAAAAGAGGAATAACTATATGTCCCTGCTTAAAAATATCTATTAATTTAGAACTTTTCATTATATCACTCCCCTAAACGTCTATATAATAACATAAAATATCATATCAATCACTATAATTATTTATTATGTATTTAATTAATTCCTGATTTTCATTAGGAACTCGCCTATATAAAACTTCATGAACTAAGTCTGTGTAAATATCTTTTAAGTATTTACCTGGCTTTCTTTTTAAAGTATTAATTATTTCATCACAAGTAATTTTTAAATCCTTAGTAGAATGAATAACTAAATTAACATAAGATTCTGTAATTTTTTTCTTATCAATTCCTTTAATCTCACCAGCTATGCAATTAACATATAATCCATACGTATATAAAGCCATTGGATCTAAATTGTTTAATTTTAAAGCCGCATTTACATTTTTTATGAGTTCTTTTTCATTACTAGTAAAAGGGTACTTATCACCCACATTTAAAACACTCCATACTGCAATTAAATCATCAGTATTTTTAACACTACTAAGTCTTTCTAATTCCAATTCTTGATCCAATTCTAATTCAAGCAATAATTCAATTCCCTTCATACTATTACCAGATGTAAATATTTTATCTAATTCTTCTTTTTTTCTATAGTAAGATAAACCTCTTAATAAATATTTATATTCTTTAATAGCTTGAACTACATCATCATCTAGTTTAAAATCTAAAATAGTAGCAAATCTAATAGCTCTAAGTATTCTAAGACAATCCTCTTCAAATTTAACTCGAGCATCACCAATAGTTCTAATGACTTTTTTCTCTATATCTTTTTTACCATTTAATAAATCAATTATTTTACCATCTTCATCCATACATATAGCATTAATAGTAAAATCTCTTCGTAATAAGTCATCATGTAAATTATCTATATATTTAACTTCAGCTGGTCTTCTATTATTAATATAACTAATATCACGTCTAAATGTTGTAACTTCGAATCGAATACCCTTGCTTATAACAGTAACAGAGCCATAATCTTCAGCTGGTAAGCAACTATCAGCAAATATTGCTTTTATCTCTTTAGGCGTTGCATTAGTTGCTATATCAATATCATGAGATTCAATACCTAAAATATAATCTCTAACAAAACCACCAACAATATAGGCTTTATAACCATTTGAATTAATTTCATGAATAAACTTTAAGGCTGCTTCTAACATGTCATATCACCACACAATACTATTATATCAAAATACTAAAAAAGTAACAACTTCAAAAAATAAGATATAATAATATTAACAAAAAGAAATTAAGTTTATTATAAAACTCAATTTCTTCTCTTAAAAATTCAAACCAATTTTAACCAATCACTTTTTTATTTACATCTTCAGTAATTAGATAAGGATCTTCAATAGTGCCATTGCCACCATCAGTTCTAATACTATTCTTAAGTACAATAGAAGGTCTTACTCCATACTGATCTTTAACATTATAATTAGTACTATCCCCACCAACTGAACCATTTGGTGTAACATATGAAACAGATGCATTAATCCCATAATAAGATCTAGGAGTTAGCATCCAATCAGCAAGACCCGTATATAAATAGTAATTAGAATTATTTTTACTAGAGCCACCTGCATAAATATATTCATCCAAAGTAAGTAAAGCAACCGGATAATTAAATCCTTCTACACTAGTATTTAAAATATCGTTCTCATTAGTACAAGTAAAAGATAACTTATAAGAACCATAGTATAGTCGGTAATATCCAATAAAATGTGAATATGAATCATTGCTAGCATCAGTATCTTTACTAAGTAGTGAACTATCACTAATTGTCCTATCATTACACCAGTTAGCATCCTCTAAATACTTTGTATAATCCAATAAATTATTTTTATACCAAGTATCAACAACAGTCTTAATAGTTGAATCATTTTTATTTTCAAACATTTCTTGCTTAATATCTTCTATTCCCTTACCACCAGTCATACTATAATAACCAGTATTATCATCAATAGTATTACTGCTTTTTTTATGTACTAAAATATAATATAAAGTACTGCAAGTATTATTTTCTGATAAACAAGTATAATTATGTTTATTATATATTTTGGATCCTTCAGTTAAATAATCACCCATATTAATACTAATAGTATCTTTTAAGGTATATACACCATTAGAATAAGTAAAGTCATTTCCAAATACCCATTTATGATTGTTTCCATCTTCATATAACGATTCATAAGTTTGCCCATTACTAAAACTATAATAGTTCAAATAAGAAGCTCCAGAGTCAACTGCATACACCTGACTAACCTGTGTACAGTTAGTCTCAGTTTCAGATAAACACGTGTACTTTTTATCTAAATTACTATGATTTTCTTTATAAAGATATTGAACTGGATTAACTAAAGTATATACACCATTTTTATAAATAACAGAGTCACTATAATAATATTTCGAATTTGGTATATTATAAATTACATTCCTTTTCATTCCAAAAGCAAAATATAAATTTAATCTTTGATAAGTAAGATTATGTAATGTCCCATACATATAACCAACAGAAGCAGCTGATACATAATTACTATTGAAGGAATTTTGACTAATTCTTGTACTAGCTCCAGTTGTAGTACTACAATATCCTAAAGAATCAGGTACTCCATTATAAACAAGTTTGATTCCACCCTTCTCAGTAGTTCTAACCATCTTCCAACAAAACCCAGCAAACTTAACATTGTTATTATTAATATCTCCTCTAAAATAATAAATTGGATATTTATCACTCTTTGTAGTTGATATTTCATATAAACCCTTACCGTTAGTATCAGAAGAACCACCCTTAATACTAATACCTGCAGTTGATGATACAAAAGAACTTTTTATATTATCTGCAACTGCACTGTCAGCCAAAACATCATATAAAGTCTGAACTTTAGACACTTTACCATCCATTCTCTTAGAAAGAGAAACATTACTCCATTTTGCAACTAATTCCACATCTTTATTAGGCATTATAAAATGATTAGAATTAGTCATCTTCACACCAGAAGTTTTAACATCGTAACCCTTAAGCTGATAATTACCACACATCAACTTATCGTTATAAATCTCTACTTCATCAAAAACCCTATATTTTTTAGTAACAGGATAATTATCTATAATACATTCAGCAGGTAAGTTCATATTGTAACTAACACTATTATAATTAGATATAATTGGGCTAAGACTAGAATCAATAGTCTCACTGACATTGCCCAACTTATAATTAATAACATTTCTCTTTAAAACAGAAACAACAGTCTCAGTATCTATATACTGTTTCTTTAGTTTTAATTTCACCAAAGCATCTGCATCTTCTAAAGTTCCAATAGTTTTATCTAAATTCCAAGTTAAAATATCATTATCAAAATTCAAGGTCCCAATAGAAGAGCTATAATTTAGAACATCAAAATAATCACCATTTATATAGCTACTAATATTAAAAGTATCATAAATCATTGAAACAACAGAAGCTTTATCTAACTGTTCTTTTATATTATCTTTAGTACTAACAAATTGTTTATCACTAACCAAAGCAATATTTGAATTTACTTTATCTCCCATTTCATACTGAACTATATGAATATTTATATATGGATATTTTTCTTTTAACATTTTATAAGATGGTCTTTCATTAGGAATATCTTCATTTGACACTCCATCAGTTACAAATAAAACAAGTAATTCTCTACCACTCTCTTTTTTATAATTACTTAATAGTTCATCTATTTTTTGAAAAGCTTGATAATAATTAGTACCAGAAGAAAAACTAATATTGTTAATAGCGCTTTTTATTGAGTTTTTATCATTATACAGTCCTTGTTCTATGCTAGCAGTAGAATTAAAAGTAATTAGAGCCGTTTTATTATTGGCGTTTTGATTATACAACTTATCTATAAGTTCACTGCAAGCACTATTTACATAACTAAATTTCTCATACTCCATAGACTCTGAATTATCAATAACAAAAATCGTATCAATATAATTGTAATCAATTTTTGGAATAGTTTTCAAATTTAATTTTAAAGTTATCTTATCTACATCAGTAAAAGTAATAGAACTATTTAATCTCCAAGAGCCAGGGTCACTATCATAATTTAATTTAGTAGAACTAACTGATACACTGTCAACTGGTATAACTTTTGCCCAAGTTAAAGGAATAAAAATTATTAAAAGAAAAAAAGCAATAACTGATAAAGTACAAAATACAATCTTTTTCTTATCTATCTGTCTAAAGATAGTCTTTATTTTTTTCTTCGCCAACATATTATCACCAACTTTAGTATCTTCTCTATTTTAAGTTAATTATACTATTTTTTATCATATCATTCAATATTTTCAAACTAGAGACAATACAAATCACAAAAAAAGAACCTCAATAAAGGTTCTCAATTACTAACATGATTAGTTAACAGCATCTTTTAATGCAGTACCAGCTTTGAAAGTAACAGCTTTTCTAGCAGCAATCTTAACTGTTTCACCAGTTCTTGGATTACGTCCTTCACGAGCAGCTCTTTCAGAAACTGCGAAAGTACCAAAACCAACTAGTGGAACTTTATCTCCCTTTACTAATGCTTCAGTAATTGTAGCAAAAGTAGCATCAATTGCTCTAGTAGCATCTGCTTTAGTTAATCCTGTAGCAGTAGCAACAGCTTCTACTAATTCAACTTTTTTCATATTAAATAATACCTCCCAATGTATAATTAAGCATGTGTTATGCTTACATATAAAACTTACCATGTTTTATTATAAAATGCAAGTAATAACAACAAAATTTACAAACTTTTACTTCATCTTATCATTAATAGATGTAAGTAAAGCAATAATGTGTCCAAGTCCGAAAAAGAACAAACAAAATATAAAACTAACAAACCAAAACAGAATCATTAAGAAAAAGTTAAATTCCGTAGTAACACAAACATCACTAAATAATGTAGCCGTAGAACTACATGCAGGAAATAAATTACCCAAAATTATCCCAAATGCAAAACACAATACATATGTAATAATTGCAAATTTTTGATAACCATTAAATTGATATTTTCCAACTTCTTTTTCAATTGACTTAATTTTAGGAAGATCTTTTTTATTATCACTAATATCATCAAACATATTCATACTACTTATCACCTTCCTTTGACTTTTTATTTTTAGCTGCACTCTTATTTTTCTTACTTTCTTTTTCATCCAAATTTTTATCTACAACTATATCATCAATAGTATCAGATACCTTTTCACTAACCTCATTAATAGCCTCACTTGCTTTTTCTCTATATTTATCAAAGTTACCAGAGTTTTTAACATTAATTTTCTTAAAGTCTAAATAAACTCCATATAAATATATATATCTAGCAAATAAAATAATATAAATACAATCAAATGTTGCAAGTACAGTACCATTAAAAGTTGCCGTAGAAATTAAATTTACAGCAAACAATATAACTTCAATTATAACAATAGCATAAAAGAACCATTCATTACTAAGTTCATTAAAAGGAGATTTTCCTAAACTAAACTCTTTCCAAAATCTTGTTCCTCTCAAAAATATATGAAAGAAATAAACAAGTATTAAAGTATGTATACCTAATGATAACAAAGTTGCTAAATTAAAAGATTGAAAAACAGTAAGTATGGAAGTAACAAATATAATGAAAAAAACCACTATCATAACTAAATTAATATAATCAAAATATTTTTTACCAAACTTTGTTTTTAATAAAATAAAATAAACCAAAGCTATCATATAAGTAATATTATGATTAAGTATATCCTGAAACATTCTTAATGCATTAATATCACTATTAATCGAAAATGACTGACTACTCAATATAATAATTGAAATAATTAATATAATTAACCATGTAATAATAGATGGATTATCATACCACTCTATATTATTCTTTTTTTCTTCTAAATTCATTTAATCACCTTCCCATAATAAGTATATCACAAAACCAGATAGTTACTAAAAATAAAGCAAATTTTCTTTTAAAGTTTACAATTATATGCTATAATACAACTTGAATTGGAGGGGATAATATGGCTTTACCCACAGTAGCATTAGTTGGTAGACCAAACGTTGGAAAATCAACTTTATTTAATAAAATTGTTGGTAAAAAAGTATCAATAATCGAAGATACACCGGGTGTTACAAGAGATAGAATATATCAAGAAGCTATATACAATAAAAAGAAATTCTATTTAGTTGACACTGGAGGTATTGATACTAGTAATGAAACTTTTAATAATGAAATAAAAATGCAAGCCGAAATAGCTATAAAAGAAGCTGATATTGTTATATTTATGGTGGATGGCAAAGATGGCCTAACAGCAAACGACTTATTAATACGAGATATTTTAAGAAGAAGCAAGAAAAAAGTAATCGTTGCTATAAACAAAATGGACGCTAAAGATGCCGCAGACAATATCTATGACTTTTATGAATTAGGCTTCGATACATATATTCCAATAAGTAGTATTCATAATATTGGTTATGTAGAACTAATGGATACAATTACAGATGATTTTACAGAAAAAGACGAAATAAAAGATGATAGATTAAAGTTTTCAATCATTGGTAGACCAAACGTTGGTAAAAGTAGTCTCATGAATGCTTTATTAAATGAGGAACGAGTTGTAGTATCGAACATCGCTGGTACAACAAGAGACTCCATAGATTCAGTTCTAAAATATCATAACAAAGAATATATATTAATCGATACCGCTGGAATGCGAAAAAAAGGAAGAGTTTTTGAAAGCATTGAAAAATATAGTCTATTTAGATCTATGAAGTCAATTGATAATAGTGATATTTGTCTAGTAGTTATAAATGCTGAAGAAGGAATTACAGAACATGATAAGCATATAGCGGGATATGCAATTGAAAAAGGTAAAGGCTTAATATTCGTTGTAAACAAATGGGATACTGTAAAAGATACTAGTATACAAGAATTTGAAAAATTAATGCGTGCTGAATTTCAATTCGCAACATATGCTCCAATCGTTTTCTTATCAGCACTAACAAAGAAAAGATTACACACACTTATGCCAGAAGTTATAAAAGTTGCAGAAAATATAAAAAGAGAAATAAAAACAAGTGTATTAAACGAAGTAATATTAGATGCCTATCAATTAAATATACCACCATCATATAAAGGAAAACGCTTAAAAATATACTTTACATCTCAAACTGGCACAAAACCTCCAAAATTTACTTTCCGAGTAAATAGTAAAGGATTGGTACATTTTTCTTATGAAAGATACTTAGAAAACAAAATAAGAGAAAATTTTGATTTCACCGGAACACCTATTGTCTTACAATTTAAAAATAGAAGTGATGAAGATTAGAAAAAGGAGCAAATTATATGATAATAGGAAATAATTATAAACCAAATCCAAATCAAAATTTTGAAAATTCTAACTTTAACAAAAAAAACCAAACAGATTTTACTAATAAAAATAAAACAGCTGAAGAAAATTTTAACAATAATCTTCTAACTAAAGACTTATCAACATTTAAATATACCGACCCTACAAACACTAATCAAATGTATGATAAATCACTTGCTATGTTACATGAAAGATTAAAAAATAAAACAATAACACCAGAAGAATTTAATAGAAAATGCCAGGATTTAGCAAAAAAAAGAATGCAATAAGAACAAATATAAACCTTCTACATATAATTATGGTAGGAGGTTTTTTATGTTTGGAGATAGTTTTTTCAAAAAAGTTGAAAAGAAAACCAATATAAACAAAGAAACTATTCTTTCTCTTGCCGACAAGTTACAAAAAAGTGATATGAAAGACGAAAATACTCTAAGGCAAGTAATCAGAGATATAAGTGATATGACAGGAAGAGAAGTGTCAAAAGAAAAAGAACAGAAAATAATTGATGCCATAAAAAAAGACAATATCCCGACGGATATTGGCAATATATTTTAAAGAGAATCATTCTCTTTTTTATTTAATTTCTAATTTATTTCTATAAAAAACCAAAACAGAAGCAAATGTTAAAACTAATAATAAAGCGCCAACTACATAAGCTATAGATATACCAGTATCTGGATTTTTACTTGGTGTGCTCAATTTAGCACTAGCAGTAGCACTATAAGCTTCACTCAAAGTATTATGTCCCATCATAGTAGCTTTATAAAAATATTCTTTTCCTTTAACAACGTCATTATCATATAAATAATTAGTACCATCACATGCAACAGAACCAATAAGTCTATAGAAACCATCAGCACTTTCAGAACGATAAATATTACAATATGGTGCAGAATCAAATCCTATCTTGTCAAGATTAGCCGCTATAGTAATTCTATCAGCTGAAATAGTACCGAAAGAAATGCTAGGTACAAAGCCTAATTCATAATCATCATTACTATCTGGTCTCTTTGTATTACTATAATCTTTGATTACATTTTGCATTTTTTCCTTTTCAAAAGAAAAATTAAAATATTTAGCATATACTCCAGAGACTTTAGAGTTTTGAATAGTAACATAATAATAATCAGTACTCATAATAATACCATATTTATCATAATTACTAGAATTGAATACTGGTTCATCTCCTCCGAACCATGAAGCTATATTCCGAAGCTGTTCATCTGAACATCCAAGACTTCTGTAAGAACCCATAACAATCATAGCTATAGCAACAGAATCAGTAAAAGCTGCGGTTAAATCCGCTTCCGTAATAATATCATTATCGTTGCGATATTCAAAATACTCATCCATATATGGATAAGCTTTCTTTTCGCTTTTAGAAGGAATAGTAACAATAAATTGTTTATTACTAGAATCATTTTCTATAGTAAAATTTCCTTCTTCATATTTATTAGCATTAGAAACAATTTCATCTGGATTAACTAATTCACCGGCAGCAAAAACATTAGTAGTCATAAATTGACAAAGTAGTAACCCAGACATCAAAAAACAAAAAAACTTTTTCATATAACACCTCTCTATTATAGTAAGTATATCATAAATTTAAAATAATTAATATATAAAGTTCTTTTTTGCAACATATCATCATAATCTTTACTGTATAAGGAGAATGTATATGGATAAACAAGAAATAATAAAGAATATTGCAAAAAGAACTAATGGAGATATCTATTTAGGCGTTGTTGGGGCCGTTAGAACTGGTAAATCAACATTTATCAAAAGAATGGTTGAAACTCTAATTGTACCAAATATAGAAGATGAATATGAAAGAAAAAGAGCACTTGATGAAATTCCACAAAGTGCTGCTGGAAAAACAATAATGACTACCGAACCAAAATTTGTTCCCAATAATGCCGCCAACATAAAAATAGATGACTTTACTTGCAATATAAGATTGATTGACTGCGTTGGCTACATGATTGATAAAGCTCAAGGAGCAACAGATGAAAATGGACCTAGAATGGTAAAAACACCTTGGTATACAGAAGAAATACCTTTTGTAGAAGCTGCTGAAATAGGAACAGAAAAAGTCATAAAAGATCACTCTACTATTGGTATAGTAGTAACAACAGATGGCTCAATTGGTGAATTTGAAAGAAACGATTACGTGGAAGCCGAAAATAGAGTTGTCGAAGAATTAAAAAATATAGGTAAACCATTCATTATCGTCCTAAATACAACTCATCCAACTTTACCAGATACAGAAAAACTAGCCGAAAAATTAAAAGAAAACTACCAAGTACCAGTATTACCTATTAGTATTGAAGCCATGAATGAAAAAGATATGTACAACATCCTAAAAGAAGCTTTGTATGAATTCCCTGTCCTAGAAGTAAAAGTAAATATGCCAGAATGGATTGCTATCCTAAATCCAGATCATGAAGTAAAAAAGAGTTACATTGATTCTATAAAAGAAAGTGTAGTAGAAATAGATAAATTACGTGATATAGATAATATAATTAGCCATTTCTTAACCAATCCAATGATTGAAAAAAGTTATTTATCGGATGTTGACCCATCAACCGGTATAGTAACAGTAAATTTAACAGCACCAGCCGATTTATATAATAAAACACTAACTGATATAATAAAAATAGATGTTAAAAATAAAGCTGATTTATTATCTCTATTCCAAGAATTCAATATAGCAAAAAAAGAATATGACCAAATAAAATACGCTCTAAAAATGGTAAAACAAACCGGATATGGCGTCGCAACACCATCGATTGAAGATATGAAATTAGATAAACCGGAGATTATAAAACAAGGACCAAGATATGGTGTAAAATTAAAAGCTGTTGCGCCATCTATTCACATGATAAGAGTAGATGTTGAGTCAACTTTCGAACCAATCATAGGTAGCGAAGTTCAATGTAAAGAATTAATCGATTATCTTATGAAAGACCATGATAGAAATCCAAATGAAATCTGGAAAAGTGAAATATTTGGACGTAGCCTAGACTCAATTGTTCAAGAAGGAATTCAGTCAAAAATAAGCTTAATGCCAGATAATATAAGATTTAAACTACAAACAACACTAACAAAAGTTGTAAATAAAGGCTCTAACAATATGATTGCTATAGTTATCTAAAGAATCTAAAAAGATTCTTTTTTTATACACAAAAACTATCCTCTAACATTTTATTAACCTCATCACCATAAATAAATCTTCCAAATTCAACCAACTTATATATATCAATAGAATCAGCCAAACAATAATATTTACTATCATAATATCTAACATTAGAAATACCATCTAATAAAAAATAATCATCAGTTTCAAAATAAACACACTCATCAAAAAAAATAAGTACTCTAAGGTCCAAAGAATTAGAATAGTCTAAATCATCAAGCTTATATATATCAACAAAAAGGCCAACTTTTTCATTAACAAAAACTTTTACTTTATAAAATCCCTTTAGTCCAAGTTTTAATCTATACTTCATAATAATATTCTTAACCTTTAAAGTTAAAGAGTCTCTTTCAAAACTATCAACATAATTAGCATTAATAAACATAAAAAACTTATTATTAGAAATAATCTCTATATGCAATTTTCTTCACCTAATACTAATATATGAAAAAGGCTTAGTAAGTTTACTAAGCCATTAAATCTTCTATCTTTTTAAGTACTTCTTTTACCCCAAGTCTTGTTACACTAGAAAACACTACCAAGTCATCACCAACAACTAAATCAAGAGTATCCAAAATTACTTTTAGGTTCTTTTCTTTTTTAGATCCACCTACTTTATCAGCTTTAGTAGCTATAACTGTAACTGGCAAATTATAATACTTCAAAAAATTATACATTAATAAATCATCTTCAGTTGGTTTTAATCTAAAATCTATCAACATAAATACTCTTCTTAGAGTATCTCTTTTTTCTAAGTACTCTTCAATCATCATTCCAAATTTGGCTTGCGTTTTCTTATCCGTTGCTGCATAACCATATCCAGGAACATCAATTAAGTAAAATTGATCGTTTACTTTATAAAAGTTTAAAGTTTGAGTTTTACCAGGCTTTGAAGATGTATGAGCAAGATTTTTTCTCGATAAAATTGAATTTATAAAACTACTCTTGCCAACATTACTTCTACCTACAAGTAAAAATTCAGGCTTACCATCCTCTGGGTATTGACTTCTCCTAGTAGCAATAATATCTAATTTCGCATCTTTAATCACCATTATTTATTGCCTCCTCTACTTCTTTATTATATTTTTTTAAGAAATCATCTAAATCTTTCATTAATAACATAGCCTCATCAAAGGTTTTTAATTTAACACCAGATGCTTGTTTATGTCCACCACCATTATATTTTTCAGCAATTTGATTTATACCTGGACCACGAGATCTAATAGAAACTCTAATTTGATCATTCTTTAAATCTTCTGTAATAGTTGCCCAAACTAAAACTTCATTAATAAAGTTAAAATTATTAACTAAGTTACCAGCAGAAGCACTATCAACACCAAATTTATTAATAATTTCATCTGTTATTTTAATATAGCCGAGCTTATTTTCTGTAACAGTCATATTAAGTGATATATATCCCTCTAATCTAACTTCATTTAAAGGTCTAGCATATAATTTTTGATATAAAGACGCGATGTCAAATTTATATTCAGCTAAATAATTAGCTACTAAATTAAAAGTATCAGCAGTACAACTATTAAATAAGAAACGATTAGAGTCTGAAACAAGCCCCATAAATAAAACTTCAGCAATTTCCCTGTTACATTTCAATCCCGTATTCAAAATTAACTTCATAATAACTTCACATGCTGAAGTTGCTGTATCTTCGATTAATTCTAAATCACAATACTTTTCTATAAAAGGATGATGATCAATCTTAATAGAATACTTAAAATCACTAACAGCAGCAGTATCAACTCGTTTTTTATCTGGTGTATCAGTAACTATAAGCAAAGCATTATTTAATTTTTCATATTTATCTAGCTTTCCTAGAAAAACAAACTTAGCACTACCTGTACCAACCGCCAAAACTTTTTTTTCTGGAAAAGTTAATTTGATAGAATCTCTAAGTGCAATCTGACTAGCCATTGCATCTGGATCAACTCCAACATGTCTAGCAATTACAATTGTGTCATATTTTTTAATTTCCTTAAAAATTTTCTTATACATCTTTCATTTCCTATCTATTAATTAAATTATAAGTATCCTTAGCTATCAATAATTCCTCATTAGTAGGAATAGCCCAAACCAAAACCTTAGAATTTTTAGCACTAAGTTTTGTCATAGTCCCAATACTCTCATTAGCTGTATTATCAAATTTTATACCTAAAGAACCAAGTTTTTCACAAACTTCTTTTCTAATAGAATTGTTATTAATACCAACATCGCCAGAAAAAGTAATTATATCAGCGCCATCCAACAAAACATAATACTGAGCAATATAATCAACTATTCTTCTAACAAATTTTTCTTTAGCCAAAGTTGATAAATGATCACCTTCAGCAGATCTGTTGATAATATCATTAATATTGTCACTAAATCCACTCATACCATATAAACCTGAATTCTTATTCAAATCATCTACTACTTCAGAAGCGTTTTTACCTTCTTTTTCCATTATATACGGAATAATAGATGGATCAACATCTCCTGATCTTGTCTCCATCATAATACCAGCTACTGGCGTAAATCCCATAGAAGTATCAACACATTTACCATCCTTTATAGCAGCAACTGAGCATCCAACACCAAGATGACAACTAATTAATTTAAATTCATCCTTATTAAGTATTTTCTTAACTTCTCTAACAATAAATCTATGACTAGTACCATGAAAACCATATTTTCTTAAACCATAATCCTTATACCAAGAATATGGAACAGGATATAAGTATGTAACTTCATCCATCGTTTGATGAAATGCTGTATCAAAAACAGCGACTTGTAAAACACCTGGTAAAACCTCTCTAAAAGCCTCTATTCCTAAAATATTACTTGGATTATGAAGTGGAGCTATATCTTTTAATTCCTTTAATTTTTCAATAACCTCATCAGTAATTATAGTAGATTTATTAAAAATATCTTTACCATGTGCTACTCTATGCCCAACACCATCAATTTCAAACGATGACTTAATTATTTCTAAACTAATTAATTTATCTAATAAAGTACGACAAGCAGCAACATAATCTTCTAGTTCAATCTCTTGTGTAATAACTTGATCATCATATTTAATAGTATACTTACTATCATCAATTCCAATCCTTTCAAACACTCCAGTTGCTAAAGCATTAAAATTATCCATATCAAATAAACTAAACTTTAAAGAATTATTTCCTGCTACAACAGATAAGATTTTCATAAACCTACCTCATTTCCAATCTATTAATATTATACTACAGCAACTAAAATATTCAAAGTAAAACAAACAAAAGATAGACCAACGGCCTATCTTTTAAGCTATAAAGTATTTACTTATTTATTTGTGTTATAGCTTCCACTAACTTGGTTTAATCCATTTTGTACTAAACGTCTAGTAATTTCACCACCAACTGAACCATTTGCACGGCTAGTAGCGTCAGCACCAAGGTTTACACCAAATTCGTTAGCTATTTCATATTTCATTTTATCAATAGCTTGTTTAGCACCTGGAACTCTCATTTTCATAGAAGAATTCTTTGTATTATTCATTGTTTCACCTCCTATACACTAATAGGTTGCGAATTTTTTAACAAATAATACATTTTTTACATTGGTAAATTATAACAAATTTTTAAACTCATTAACTTCTTCTCTAACTTTAATGGTATTAATTGTACCAACAGCCTCATCAATCATAGTCTGATAATCAAACTTTTCCTCTTCCCTTATTGCAACATCAAGTTTTGGATTAATTGCTGGATGTTTAGGAACAAAAACTGTACAACAATCTTCATAAGGTAAAATACTTGTTTCATAAGTATCTATTTTCCTTGCTATATCAATTATTTCTAACTTATCAAAGCAAGCAACTGGTCTAATAACTGGAACATTAGTCACACTATTAATAACAGCCATACTAGTTAATGTTTGACTAGCAACTTGTCCAACGCTTTCACCATTAATAATTACATAACCATTATGAGATTTAACAATTTTTTCCATAATACGATACATCATCCTACGCATAATAGTAATACAATAATCACTTCTACAATTTTTATAAATTGCTTCTTGAATCGGTGTAAAATTAACAACATGTAAATTAATGTAATTAGTATAAGCTGCTAACTTCTTAGTTAACTCTAAAACTTTATTTCTAGCCTCTAAACTAGTATGTGGAATAGCTTCAAAATAAACAGCTTCTAATTGAATTCCACGTTTCATTGCTAAATATCCAGCAACAGGAGAATCAATTCCACCAGATAACATCAACATACCTTTAGGTTGAGTTCCAACTGGATAACCACCTGCTCCAGTATAATTATTTAAATAAATATAAGAATGGTTTTCTCTAACTTCTACTTGAACAAGAATATCTGGATTATGTACATCAACTGAAACATTATCAATATTTTTAAGAACAACTCCACCAAGTTTTCTATTTATTTCCATACTATCCTGTGGAAAAGCCTTATAACTTCTTTTAGTTTCCACTTTAAATGTGGAAAAAACTTCATTTTTTAAAATTTCAACAACTTTATTACTTATGTCATCAATATTAGTATTAACAATATAAGCAATATGATACATATGTATACCAAATACTCTATCAATAATAGACTTAATATCTTCAAGTTCATTATCTCTAAATTCAATATACATTCTTGCCCTATCTTTACTAATTTTAACATCATAGTTAATTAATTTATTTTTAACATTATTATATAGTGTATTAATAAAAAAATTTCTATTAGCCTTCTTCGTACTAAGTTCTCCATATTTAATTAGAATTATACGATCCATTTACATCACCAGCGCTATTTTATCATAAAATATCATAAAAAAACAAGAACTAAAGTTCCTGTTTAATAACCTTCTCTATTAAAAAGTTTTTTTGAAATATCATCATCAACTAACGAAATAGTTCTAATCGCAATATCTAAAGATTTTTTATAGTCTCCTACAAAAAATTTATTTCTAGCATCATCAAGCCCAGTATCAACTTCTTCATAATCACGATATCTATTTCCATATACAATAGCGATTTCTGCACATTGAGCCATTCTAATCATTTCATTAGTTGTATTATAAAGTTTCAAAACCAAGTCTCTTGCTGTATCAACTCGCGTATTTAACGTCTTTATAACGATAGGTTTTTTTTCTAATTCTTTAATTACTTCACAAATAGCCTCATTTGCCTCAGATAATTGTACAAAATAATTATCTGTAATAACTGGTAATTTATAAGTTCTCATTTTATTTTTACATTGCTTTAAGAACTCTTGAATCTCGTCTAATTGTTCTCTAGCTCTAACTTCATCATCATACATATTGCCAAGTGATTTTAATGACTTATCAAGTTCATCTTCCAAATCACTCAAACGAACAGTTAACTCTTCAATTTCTTTATTAAGAGCAGTATAAGGAGAAGATTTAGCTGCAACTTTAGCAAGCATCTTTTTATAATCATCATTTATAACAACCAAACTTTTATTAACATTATGTATTATTTCAACATCTTCATCACCTAAATCATACATCTTTTTAATATCATCAAGTTGTTCATAAATATCACAAACCAGTTTATTAGTCTTTTCAATTTTTTTAGAAAAATCACTTTCTACTTCCTCATACACTTTTCTAGCAAGTCTCTCTTTTTCAAAATCTATAAACAATGAATCTAAGTATTCAAGCATTGTTTTTAAATCAAACATACACCCTTCTAGATTTAAAACATTTACTTTATCCAAAACAGAGTCTACATTCTTCCTAGTTTCCTCTAAATTATAATCAATATTTAAATAATCAAGTGGATATCCTTGCTTTATCATTTCATCATAATTAGTTTTAACTTCTTTAATTCTTTGTGGAATAATTTGATTAGCCATTAACAAAACATCTGGTACTTCTTTAACAATAATTTCAATATGACCAATCATTGTATCCAAAGCTTTAACAATATGAACAACTTCAGCATAATCATTATTATCCATTACTTTTTCAAAATCTAAAAATCTTCTCTCTATATTTTCAAGTTGCAAAGTAATAGGCTCCTGCATCTGTTCATACAATTGTTTATGATCTTGAAAGTCTTTGTTAAGCTCTCTATATTTAGTTTTTAATTTAGTAACAATCGCTCTATATTTTTCTTCACTCAAAGTAATATCTTTAATTTCTTCTAATAAATGTTCTGCAGCTTCTCTGACTTTGTAAATTTCTATTTCTATCTTAGCCATAGAATAACCACATGATTTATAATCACGTTTATCAATATATATATCCAAATCAATTAACATGTCATCAATTAAAGTAAGTCGGTTTTCCTTGAGTGAAATAAAAGCATCATGCCATTTATTATATTTTTCTTCCATCTTATCATTTTTAATAATTGGTTCAACCTTAGAAAGCTCTAAAAGAACTGGAGTAGACGCAACAATATTTCTTTGTCTTTCCAATTCTTTTATTTTATCACGATAATACTTCATTTCAAATTGTCTAATAAAGTGAAGAATAATAATAACAATAACTAAAGCAATAACAACAGCTGAACCGATAATTAAATATTGTCCCTGCATACCCTCACCTCTTATTCTAGTATAAAATTATTTTAACACATTAACATACCTTTTTTCCATACTTTTAGATAATATTTGTCGAAAAAAGAATATCAAAAATTTCTATTTACTTTTAACAACTACAATTCCCAAAAGTGAAATTACAATAATTCCTAATACAATACAAATAAAAGATGAAGTTTCTGGATTACTTATAATAGTGTCTATTTTTTCAAAAACAGTAGAAATAGTAACTTCACTATCTGGCATTATAAATGTACCATCAGAACTTACTTCGATTTCATCACCATTACCATCAGTAACAATAATTTTCTTTAACTTATATCCTTCTTTAGGTTTTACTTTTACAATAACTTTTTCTCCCACACGACCAGTATCACCAACTGAAATTGTACCATTATCATTATCTTTACTTATTATTTCATATTCTTTATACAAATATCTAAGTAAATGAACAGTATTATCACTATCAGCAGCAAGAATCAAATAACCATCTAATTCATGATTTTCATCATAATCTTCAACTATATCATATAAATCATATTTAGATTCTATATTCCATAACACTTTACCCTTCATATCAAGGCGAACAATTTCTCTCTTATCAGTAGTTTTATTTTGACCAAATGCAAAGTATCCATTATAAATACCATTAATATTTTGCGTATTAATTATGTGTCGAAAATAATAATTATTTTTAGATTGAAATTTAATATCCATCGATAAGTCAACATTTAAAATATCATCAGTATCCATGCCATCATAAAAAAATATCCCATTAACATTTTTACTAGCATCAAAAGAAAACGTTCCTACAGCATCCTCACCAACAAAGAAACTCTTTTTTAACTCCAAAGTATCTTTATCATACATATTAAAAATTAATCCGGATGGATTTTCGGCCATATCACTACTATAATCAAGTACATAAATAAAATCGGTACTTCTAATTATTTTATATTTATAAAAATCAAGCCTTTCAAATGATTTTTCATAAAAATTATCAAGATCATATTCCTTCAACATATTTAAGTCTAAATCAAAAAATCTCATTACAAATTTTGTCTTTAAATCACTAAAAAGAACAATATAGCCAGACATTTTTCCTTCATTATCATAATTAGAAATTATATGACATGGAGATTTATTTGTACATAAATTACTGTCAACTAACTTTTTTTGAACATCATCACTTATATCAGCATTAGAACTTTTAGTCCAAATAATTTTATAACTAGTATCAAGCTTAGTCATAATATTATCATGCGCACAATAAATAATTGTACCATCCCACTTATCAGTACTATCATAAACTGAAAATGTCATAGTATCAGTATCATTAGCTATCATACCAGGAACAGTGATATCATCTTTTAATTCAAAGTCCATGCCTTTCGCAAAACAAGCAATCGGAGTAAATAAAACAGCAAATACTATAAGAAAAATTCTTCTTCCCATTATTATAATCACCCTACTATTAAGTATATAAATAATCTAATTATTTGTCAATTTAATCAAAGCATTACTAAAATAGACAAGATACATCTAAAATTCCTTGACATATCAACATATTTACCCTATAATTATAAATGCAAATTAACTTGAAACAGCAGATTTAGAATATTTTAAAGTGTTTTTCATATAGTGTTTAGTAACTATTGCTGTTTATGCGAAAGAAAAGAAAAACTCCCTAAGGTATGACTAAATCATTTCAGTAAATTGCAAATACAAAGAAAGGAGAAAAATTATGGCAAGATATACAGGTTCTAATTATAAACAAGCTCGTCGTGTTGGTTTTTCTTTAACTGAAACTGGGAAAGAATTAGCTCGTCGTCCATATGGTCCAGGACAACATGGAAAAGATCGTAAAGGTAAATTATCTGATTACGGAACTCAATTAAAAGAAAAACAAAAAGTTCGTTTCATGTATGGATTAAATGAAAGACAATTTAGAAAAACTTTTGATGAAGCTTCTAAGTTACAAGGTATTCATGGTACAAACTTCTTAAGATTACTTGAATCACGTTTAGATAACTTAGTTTATCGTGCTGGTTTTGCTTCTACTCGTCGTGGAGCTAGACAACTTGTAAATCATGGACATGTTACTGTTAATGGTAAAAAAGTTGATATTCCTTCATATAGAGTTAAAGTTGGTGATGTTATATCACTAAAAGAAGATGACAAGAACTTAAAAGTTGTTGAAGAAGCATTATCAAAAATTACAAAACGTGTTGATTTCATCACTTATGATGAAGGTAAAAAAGAAGCAACTTTTGTAAGATTACCTGAAAGAAATGAACTTAATGCTGATATTAATGAAGCATTAATCGTTGAATTCTACAACAAGTAAAAATTTAAAAGCACTTTAGAAGTGCTTTTTTTATTTATCCATAAATTCATTTTCATTAAACTCAATTGTTTCACAATAACAATTACAAACATTAACATCTAATAAATTACTATTTAAATCCGTCTTCTTCAAAATATGATGCATAGCTCTAACAGGAGCTCCATGTGAAACAATCAAAATATCCTTACCTGGATATTTTTTTATTATATAATTCAAAAAGTCATGGCATCTTTCAAAAATACTTTGAATTCCTTCTACTCCATCATCATGACAATTAAGATTATAATTCCAATATCTTATTCCATCATAATCCTTTCTATTTTTCCCTTCTAATTCTCCCATATCTCTTTCAATTAATCTATCATCAACAACAGTTTCAACTCTATCACCTATTAAAATAATAGCTGTTTCAACAGCCCTAACTAAAGGAGACATATAACAAATATCAAAATGTTGATTCATAAGTTTATTTCTTAAAGACTTGCATTGTCTTCTTCCTTCATCGTTCAAAAAATTGTTTGACCTTCCTTGAATCTTACCTTCATAATTAAAATCTGTTTGTCCATGTCTAACCAGTGTAATTTTCATTATTGAACCTCCAATACCTTTAGAGCATCACTATATACAATAAACTTACTCAAATAACTTCCATCCTCATAAGAAGAATATCCAACAACCCAATAATCATTATTAACAAGTATCACATCAGTAAAATGATCATCTCTTTGTTCACCATACTTCTCGAGTTTTATATCAGATAAATCACTTTTATACTTGCCAATTATACCATTATATAATAATACATTAACATCATTATTAGTATCGGCAAGAGCTTCATTACCAACAACCAATAAGTTTCCATTAGAATCTCTAATAACTATATTAAATCTTTCCATATTACCATTATCATAACTTTTTTCACTTATATAGTTACAATCAAAATCATATTTAACTAACAAAGCATCTACAATAGAATTATTATTATCATCAACTGTCTTTTTAGCACCAGCAACAACAATTCCATCATCAACAGCAACTAAACTAGTAAAACCTAAGCTATCAGTATATTCATATCCAGTACTTTTGATAAGGTTTCCATCCATATCATACTTATTAACAAGACCAACCCTAGATGAATCTCTACCAGAAACATAAATATAACCTTGAGCACAAATAACATCATTAAATATAGCAGCCTTATTTCCACCATAATTGCTTCTCCAAATAATATTGCCAGATTTATCAAGTTTCACTAAATAAGCACCACCAGCATTTGAAAAACCAAGTGTTGTATTTTCATAAATACTTTGTCCAACAACTAAGTAACCATCATTCAAAACTTCAATTCCAACAAATTTTGAATTATCAAGCACACCAAAACTTTTATCAAATAAAATTTTACCAGTATTATCAAACTTAACAATTAAGGCTCTTCGTGTACCAGCTTTATGTTCATCATCACTGGCCTCATAACTACCAACAGCAACATAACTATCTTCATCCAAGGCAACATCAAAAAAAGCACCATTATAACCTTTGTTATATAAAACCTCAAATATCTTTTCTTTTTTAGAATTGTATTTAGCAATCTTAGCTTTCTCATAGTGTTTATCATTATTATTATTACTTCCAACAACAATATAATTATTATTATCACCTGCAGTAACAGCGTTTATAGCATCAAAATAAATAGACTTTTTTTCTTTAAAGAAGTTAACATATGTCAGATAAAAAACTTCCACAAGTAAAATAGCCAAACAAATAACAAAAACAATTCTTAATACCTTTAAAATTCTCTTCTCCATATACTAACCTCCCACTATAATAATAACAAAAATAAAAACTTTTTTCCACAAGTAAAAAGAAAATATAATAAATTATATTTCCTTTTTGTAAATATTTACTCATAAACTCCAATAAAGTACTTTTTCTTACCACGTCTAATAACAATATATTTATTATCAATACATAAATCCTTTGTAAGTACAAAATCTAAATCAAGTACTTTTTCACCATTCAAAGTAATTGAACCATTACTAACAAATTCTCTAGCTTCTCTTTTACTAGAACAACAACCACCAGCAACGAGTAAATCAACAATATTTAAATCTTCTTTAACTGTAAATACATCTAAACCTTTAAATGCAACTTCAACATCCTTAGAAGTAAATGCTTTAACATCACCATTGAATAAAGATTCACTAATTTTAACAGCCTTATTATAACTATCTTCTCCATGCAAATCTGTAATAACACATTCAGCCAATTTCTTTTGAGCAATTCTCTTTTCTGGAGCTTCATTATGCCTTTTCATAATAGATTCAATTTCATCTTTTTCTAGGAACGTATATTTTTTAAGATATTCTTCTATCATTACATCTTCAAGGTTTAATAAGTATTGATACATTTCATAGCTAGAAGTCTTCTCCTCATCTATCCATAATGCATTTCCAAAACTCTTGCCTAACTTTCTACCAGTAGAATCAACAAGTAATGGTACAGAAAAAGCATATACTTCCTCATTATTTAATTTTCTTATTAACTCAATTCCTGTAGTTAAATTTCCCCATTGATCAGATCCACCAAACTGTAAATCTGCTCCATAATGATCATGTATATATTTAAAGTCGTATCCTTGAATTAACATATAAGAAAACTCAGCATAAGAAATACCAACATCCATCTGTCTCTTTACTAAATCCTTATTAATCATATAAGACACATTAATATATTTTCCAACATCTCTTAAAAAGTCGATATAATTATAATCCTTAAACCAATCATAGTTATTAACTACTAAAGTATCTTCTCCAAATAACTTCTGCATTTGAGCTTTTATCTTTACAAAGTTCTTTTCTATAACCTTAATATCTGCTTTTTCTCTTTCACCAGTTCCTCTAGGATCTCCCACTCTTCCTGTAGCCCCACCTACTAAGATGATTGGTTTATGTCCAGCTCTTCTTAATCTTTCCGCAACTAAGAAGGTAGGATACTGTCCAATATGAAGACTCTCCGCAGTCGGATCAGCACCTATATAAAAAGTCATTCCACCGTTATTCAATTTTTCTTCTAATTCTGGAGATGTTACATCTTTAATTAAACCTCTCCATTTTAAATCCTCATATACTGTCATTTTCTTTCCTCCTCTAATTTTAAGTTATATATATCATTTAAATTATGCCCATAATCTAAAAAAATTCCTTCAACATCACGACTAGTTGCATCTTCTCTTTTAAATCCTAGGCTCTCTAAAGCATTATAAACAGCCTCTTCACTCGGACCTTCTATTTCCAAATAATCAGGAATTAATGGCCAAGAATCAATATCAACTTCTACACCATTAAGTAAATATTGTCTCCTTCTATTTTCTTGATAACCTTTAGGAACATAACCTAATTCTTTCAAAATCAAATTACATCTTTCAAAATTATCAACCTCAATCTCTAATTCTTGCGTTCCATCAATTTCAGAAGAAACCAAATTTTTAATAGTCAAAGTAGTTTTCTTTCCATTAGTTCTAAGTCTAATCCATTTACTTTCAATGCTAGGAATAAAATCATACACATAACGCTTTTGAATCAAATCCCACTGAAACTCAGCATGTAACTCCTCCAACTTTTTTATAATTTTTTCCTTTTTAATATTAAGTACTCTAACTTCATACTCAGTATGCAAAAGCATCACTCCCTTCAAAAAAAAGAGCCAACTCATCTATAAGGACGAATTAGCTCGTGGTACCACCTTAATTCATAGAAAAATCTATGCACTCTCATATCTTAACGCGATAAACGATTTTCTCATAATAGTGTAATTCAAAATTAAATATCTCCTAATTTTCACCAACCATTAGGTCTCTACTAAAATAATTAACTTCTACTAAAATATCAGTCATCAAAAATATAAATAAATTATAACATAGAAAACTAAAAATACAACAAAAAAGTAGGATTTTCCTACTTTTTCTCTTCTTTTTCTAACTTTTTTAAAACTTCTTTTGTTACAGCAATAGCTTTAACTCTTAATTCATCAGCAGCATCACGTAAAACTGGAGTACCTTTTTCAACAGCCAAATCAACAAGATCTTCAACTTTTTCCTTTAACACCAAAGCCTTTTCCTTAGCTAAATCTAAAGCCTTTTCTTTATCTAAATCTGTAAGATCAGCTTTGATTTCATTTACACGTCTATCAAATTCAGCTTTTACCTCTTCAGTATCAATATCTCTAATTTGATTCATTAATTTATCAAACTGTACTTTAAGGTCAGCTCTTGTATCACTACCTTTTTTAGGAGCAAATAAAAGTCCTAAACCTGCACCAAGTGCAGCACCAAATAAAAACTTTCCACAACCTTTTTTCTTACTCATCTTCAAAATCCTCCTCATCTTTCTTTTCTCTTCTTTTTTTACCTTTAAATAGTTTAAATACAACACCAGCAATAGCATTAACAACAGTATCACTTAATAAAGCTAGACTATCAGTTGTTCTATCAATAAAAGAGAAAATTCCATTAAGTGAATCAACTTTGTCTGAAACATTATCAACTACTTTATCAACTTTATTAAGCATAAGAATCAACTTAATTCCCAAAACTATCAATACTATTATTAATACAATTGCTAAACTATATAGCAAAACAGGTAAAACAAAATTTAAAAAGTCCATAATTTTCTCCTCCTATTAATCTTGATCCTGATACATAGAATCTATTAAATCAAATAAATTATCATCAGTATCACCATCGTCGTTTTTCTTTTGTACTACTTCAGTCTTTTTTTCAGTACTTTCAAAATTATCAATAGTTATATCATCATCATAAACTTTCTTTTCACGTCTACCAGACGTTTTTTTGCCTGCATCTACATAGTCTACATTATATTCTAATCCTAAATCTTGAAAATATTCAACAGCATCTCCCATTGTAACATCTTTAACAGAAGGTTTATCATCATCAGAACTTAAATCAACTAATAAATTTGTATCATCTTTTTCAAGTTCAAACGTTGGATCATTATTATCAACTCTACTTCTATGAGATACAGGTTCTTCATTTTTACCAAATGCCTTTTCTCTAACATCATCCACACTAACTTTTTCTCTAGCTAAACTACTAGTAAGTCTAATCTCTCTTTTAGGAACAATATCTTCTTTACTGTAATTTTTATCTAAAATACCATATATTGGGGAGATTATAGGTGATGGTTTAAAATAAGACTTTTCCTCTTTTTTCTCATAAATATTATATTCCTTAACAGTAGACTGCGGAGTTTCTTCAATTCCATATGGCTGAGGTCCAGTATTTTTAGGAGCCTTAGATGGATATAATTTTTCATTCCTATCTCTTTTCATAGAATATGGAGGAATAGTATCATCTTTTTCTATAACTTTAACGATCTTTGGTTCACTAACAGCCGGTGGAATATCGTCATCAACCTTAAAGTCATCATCATCAATCATTTTAAAGGTACTATGCTGTTCTTCTTCTTCTTTTACATCATCAATTGTCTCAATTTCATCATCTACATCATCATCTGGAATATGACTTTCTCTTTTTTCCGGAAGAACTACTTTTTTAGCAACAGGCTTTTCCTCTTCTTCAAAATCATTATCCTTATTACTATATTTTTCCTTTATTTTTTCTCTTGGAGCAGTCTTTTTCTTAGAAACTTTTTGTGTTTTAGGCTTTTCAACAACTTCAACATACTCTTCCTCAAATAGAGCATTTTTAAGTTTCTCAAATATACCCATAAACTCACCTCTTTATATTATTCTTCATCTAGTTCCAATTTTTCTTGATCTCTTGCTTTCTTATATTCAGAATCATACTTACTAACAACATCCAGAAAATCATCTTGTGATGACTTAGTATCAAACAATGTAAAACTTTCCTCAGCATAACTTAGTACATTATCTCCAACTAAACTTTCTAAAACTTTATCATTGAATTTAACTGAACGCAAAATATAACACATATTATCAATAACATTAACTAAATTATCTTTATCAACAAGTGCCTCCATCTTTGCATAATTAAAAACAAATTCTACAAAGTATTTATCATCATACTCTGTTATTTCAAGATAGCCAGTTTTATTACTATAATTAATAACTTTAGAATAATATGCATCCTGTTTTATTTTGTATGTATTTAAAGTTTTATGATAATAACTAATAGCATCTATATATAAATAATAATCATTACCAAATCTATCCTTAAGAATAGCATTATATTCTTCTTTATTGATAAACTTTAATCCATCAGGCACATAATACTTATATCCTTCAAAACGAACATTACTTGCTTTAGTCTTCTCAGAAAGTAAAATACCCATGTTCTTCTCAAAATCATCATGGTCTAATTCCTTAATACTACAACCAGTAATCAACAATAAAACAATAGAGAGCAAAACAATTATCTTTTTCATATTTCACCTACTCTTACTACATTATATCAAATTTTTTGTAAATGTAAAAATATTTTCATTACTATTTACTATTTTGGACATCATTTTTAACTGCCACAACTGCATATATTGGCATCCCTTTATCAGAAAACTTATCTTCATATTCTGTAGTTATTAATGGAAAGTCACACGTTGCATGTAAATCAAAAGTAATATTCTTAAGTACATATCCATATTCTGAAAAACTCATCAAAGAATAAATATATAAATCCCTATTATCAGTTCGCATAAATATTTCTCTATTTTGCCTAAAAATATTATCATATTTTTTCAAAAAAACTTTACTAGATAATCTTCGCATACTATGTCGAACTTTAGGCCAAGGATCAGAAAAATTAAGATAAATTCTTTCAACTTCATGTCTAAACACTTTATCTATATTAAGAGCATCCATTCGAACAATCAACAAATTAGAAAGTCCAGCTGGAATCTTAGGTAAGCATTTCGCAACAACACTATCATATTTTTCAATCCCAATAAAATTTATATTAGGATATTTAATAGCATTTTCAATTATAAATTTGCCCTTTCCCATACCAATTTCTATATAGATCGGATTGCTGTTTCCAAACAGTTCACTCCACTTGCCAATATATTTTTCTTCATTTCTAATAAGGTAATTTGAACTATTTAGAATTTCTTCTTTATTTTTAACATTTCTAAGTCGCATAAATATCACCAGTTTTATTTTATCACAAAACAATTAAAAATAGCATATAATAAAACGAAAGACAGGTTGATAATATGAATAATATACCTTATCCTTATATGCAACTACCATTTCCTATACCAGGACAACAACAAAATTATGAAGAAGAGATTAATAAATTAAAATACGAAGTAGCAAAATTAAAAGAAAGAGTTAGTGAATTAGAACAAAAAAAGAAGAAAAACTATCTTCAAAAAGAAGACGGCTTTTATATGGTATAGACAAAACAAATATTTTTTAATTCGACAAAATATATGATATACTACTAATATAAGAAAGTGAGGTCACAAGATGTTAAAGCTAAAAAATCTAGATAAGGAAGTTTACAGCAACTATGTTAAAAGTAAAAAAGAACAATCACATTTCTTACATTCTGAATGTTTTGGTGAGTTTGTTAAAGTAAAAGAACATCTAACACCATACTATCTAGGTTTAGTTGATGAAAACGATAAAATATTAGCTGTTACTCTAATATTTTTAGAACATACAAAAATGAATCGCTGTTTTCTATATATACCAGCGGGTTTTATAATAGACTACAATGATAAAAATTTAGTAAAAAGTATGACCAAAGGAGTCCTAAGTTTTGCTAAAAATAAAAAAGCCATATCTATAAAAATGACACCATATATTTCTGATACAGTGTCAAAAAAAGATAAAGATAATATCATGCGTACACTAAAAGAAGTAGGATTTAAATATACTAATGAAAAGAAAAAAAGAATAATGCTTCCAAATGTCGTATCAAGAATTGATTTAACAAAAGACTTAGAGGAAATAGAAAATAATTTTAGTGAAGAAACCAAAGATCACTTACTACAATCTATAAAACTAGAAACTGAAACTGTAATAGGTAATAAAAGTGATGTAAAAGAATTATATAATTTAATGCTTGAAGATAATAAAAAGCCCATTTATGATGAAGATTATTATGAAACATTATATGAAATATTCAATGGTAACAAAGACACTAAAACAACAATTATTTTAGGAAAAGTAAACCTAAATAAAATTATTAAAAATATTGAAAAAAATATTAAAAGAATCAATGATCAAATATCAATATTACCAATTGACAATCTAACAAAAAGTTCAAAAACAAAATTAAAAGGATTAACAAAACAAAAAGAAGATTTAGCACTTGAACTAGAAAAATTTCGTACCTACAAACAAAAATACAACTATCAACTAACTCTAAGTGCCCATTTAATAATAGAGTTTGCCGACAAAGCTTGGCTTCTTTATGACTACAACAGTGATAGGTTAAAAGAAACATCGATAAAATATAATACATATTACAAAGATATAAAATATTGCAAAAATAACAACCTAAAATACATAGAACAAAAAGAACCAAGTACACTTAGATGTGACTTCAAAGCAAAAACTGAACAAAATATTGGACAATGGAAATATATAACCAATCCTATATTTTATTTTATAATCACTAAAATACTGCTAAAAAAAGATAAAAAGCAGTAGCAAAAAACGTATATATACAACAAAAAAGTAATTTAAGAAACTAAATTACTTTTTATTTCGTCCTATTTTCTTACCAAAAATATGTCTAATTGTACCAGTTTTATACATAAATAGTAAATAAACAATACTACCAACAACTACATACAAAAGTATAATTAATAAATTAAAAATTCTAATATCTGAATAAACAGGAATAATAAATTTTAATAAGAAAAGAACAAACGTCATCAATACAGATCCACATAAAATATCGATAAAATACTTTATTAAATCTTCATAATTAATTTTAATTTTTTTATTAAGCATAACAACAGCAATTACAAACGAAGTAAAGTACCCTATAACACTAGCAGTAATGACACCATAATAAGCCGGAATACCCATCTTGTAAAAAGCCGAAATTAAATTAACATTTAACAATATTTTTAATATTAAACCAACACCTAAACTAATAAATATTGTTTTATAATCTTTATATACTTGAATAATAGAAATAGTAAGCACCAAAATACCAATTATTAATCCTACAAAAATATAATATGATAAAACATTAGGTCCATACAGACTAGCCCCATAAAATAAAGTCCATATTGGTTTAGCTAAAAAACTTATAATTATTGTAATTGGAATTGTTAAAAATAAAACCATTTCATATGCTTGATTCAACTTTTTTGAACATTCATTTTCATTTTTTTTCAAAATACTTTGAGAAAGACCAGGTATTAATACTGACACAATACCAACAGCAATAGATATAATAATCGTATTAAATTTAGCCGCCCATAATGTAAACATTCCCATAATAGTAACGGCATCATCCACTTTAAACTTAGCATAATTAACAAGACATTTAACAACACTAACAACATCTATATAATTATACATATTAATGAAAAGATCTATTAATATAACTGGTATAGCATAAACAACAAGTTTTTTTATAATAATCTTATTAGTTATAATAGGCTCATTCACAGAACGTGCTTTTTCATTAAATTTTTGTTTATTTTTATATTTTATAAAAAACAAGTACAAATATCCACCAAGTGCACCAATCATAACACCAAATGTTGCAACTATAACACTTTTAACCATAGACATCTTAAACACTTTCAAAGATAAATAGCTTCCCAAAACAATAACTAAAACTCTTAGTATTTGTGATATAGACTGTGAAACAGAAATAGGATTAGTAAACCTATGTCCCTCAAAATAACCCTGGTATACAAAAAATATCGGAGTAACTAAAAGTGCGGAAGAAATAGTTCTAATAGAAAGTGTAATATCACTAGCAGTAATGCTGGAATGAAAATTTTCAAGTATACTATTAGAAATACTAGGTGCAAAAATATTAATTAGTATAAAACAAATAAGACCAAGTAAAAACATAAACTGCTTACTTAAAAGAAAAAGTCGCTTTTTAACATTATAATAACCAAGTTTTTGATATTCTGATACCATTCTGCTAATCGCAATAGGAATACCAACAGAAGACCAAGACATAAATAATAAATATATAGTATAAGAATATCCATATAAAGCCCCTGGTATATCACCAACCAGTCCATAAAAGGGTATAACATAAAAAATATCCAATACTTTAGCAAGTACTATTATAAACACCGTTACAAAAGTACGTCTCATAAAGACATTATTATTACTAAATATACTTCTCATATAATCCTCCTACAATATATAATACCATATTTCTATTAAAAAGAAAAAGTATCATAATAGTAGGAAAAAATTTAATAATATACTATCATTGCTGAAAAACAAAATATTTGTTCTTCACTAAAGATACCAATACTAACCTGATATTTAATATCAACAACTTCACCATCTAATTCACCTAAAAAATCATTAATATCTTTTTCTAAATCCTTTTCATCTTCATCGTCAAAAATCTTTACTTTCACAAATATCACCAACTAAATTATAAAAAAAGAATTAATAAAATTTTGTCTAACTTTATTAATTCCTCCTTAAATAGTTCGTTTTTCTTTTTACTTTTAGATTATTACTTATGCTTTTAATTCTATTATTAATATTAAGTTCAATTATAGAATCACATATCTTATAATGATAAAAATTTTTAATATCAGTATAATTTCTTCTGGAGCAATGCTGCATAAATATTAGGATACAATCTAAACCTATAGGCTTTATACATGTAATACACTTCCATCATCTTGATTTACTATAATATTATGCAAAATAATGTAATTATTTACCATCTTGAAGTAAAAATCCTTATAAACAAAAGGCATCCTAACATAAGAAAAAAATAGAGAAAAAACTTTTTCTCTATTTAACAACAATATTAACAATTTTGCCTTTAATAACAATAACTTTTACTATCTCTTTTCCCTCAATATGTTTTTTAACATTATCTTCGTTTAAAGCCTTATTTTTAATAGAAGCTTCATCCTCATCAATACTAATAGTGATTGTACCTCTAACTTTACCGTTAACTTGAACAGCAATTTCCTTAGTAGCATCAATTGTCTTATCCAAGTCATATGTAGGCCAACTAGATTTACAAATTGGATCATTACCAATCATTTGATTTAATTCCTCAGTAACATGAGGAGCAAAAGGATAAAGTAATGTTAAAAGTACAGTATAATCAGCTTTAGTAATATTATTAACACTATAGTATTCATTAACCAACTTCATTAACTCAGAAATCGCTGTATTATATTTCAAATTATCAATATCATCAGATACCTTTTTAATAGTTTTATTGATAATATTTTCAAAATCTTTGCTATAAGAAGAACCATCAATTACGCATTCATTTAATCTATAAACACGATCTAAGAAACGACTCATTCCTTTAACTCCTTGTTCATTCCATGGAGCTTCTAGTCCATAATCACCCATAAATAATACATAAGTTCTTAAAGTATCAGCACCATATTCATCAACTATAGTATTAGGATCAATTGTATTACCACGTGATTTACTCATCTTTTCTCCATCTGGTCCCAATATTAAACCTTGAGCAGTTCTTTTCTTATATGGTTCACTAGTAGGAACTAAGCCCAAATCATATAAGAAATGATACCAGAATCTAGAATAAATAACGTGTCTAGTAACATGTTCCATACCACCATTGTACCAATCAACTGGCATCCAATAATTAAGTTTTTCACGTGATGCAAATTCATTGTCATTATGTGGATCAATATATCTTAAGAAATACCAACTAGAACCAGCCCATTGTGGCATAGTATCAGTCTCTCTCTTGGCATCTCTTCCACATTTTGGACACTTACAATTAACAAAACTTTCAATTTTAGCAAGAGGACTTTCACCATCAGTACCAACCTCAAAATTAGTAACTTCAGGTAATTTTAATGGTAATTCATCATATGGAACAGCAACATCCCCACAGTGTTTACAATGAACTATTGGTATTGGTTCTCCCCAATATCTTTGTCTGTTAAACGCCCAGTCTTTCATCTTATATTGAACAGCAGCTTCTCCTAATTTATTTTCTTTCAAATATTTAATAACCTTATCAATAGCGTCCTTTTTATTTAAACCATTTAAAATACCAGAATTAATATGTACTCCATCTCCTGTATAAGCTTCCTTAGATACATCTCCACCTTCAATTACAGGAATAATATCAATGCCAAACTTAGTAGCAAATTCATAGTCCCTTGTATCATGTGCTGGAACAGCCATAATAGCACCAGTTCCATAACCCATCATAACATAATCAGATATATAAATAGGAATTTCTTTTCCACTTAAAGGGTTAATTGCCACTAATCCATCAATTCTAACACCAGTTTTGTCCTTAGCAAGCTGAACTCTCTCAAACTCAGTCTTTTTCTTTGCCTCTTCACGATACGCTTCTATTTCATCCATATTACTAATCATATCACTATGATCATCAATAATATTATGTTCAGGAGCAACAACCATAAAAGTAGCCCCATATAAAGTATCAGGACGAGTTGTATATACCTTTAATACCTCATCTATATCCTTTACTTTAAAATCAACATAAGCACCAGTTGACTTACCAATCCAATTTTCTTGCTGTAATTTAATATTAGGTAAATAATCAACATTTTTTAACCCTTCAAGTAACTTATCAGCATACGCTGTAATACGTAAGTACCAAACATCTTTTTCCTTTTGAATAACTTGTGAATGACAAATATCACACTTACCACCTTGAGAATCTTCATTTGCTAAAACAACTCTACAACTTGGACAATAATTAACAAGGGTCTTATCTCTAAAAGCAAGTCCTTTTTCAAACATCTTCAAAAAAATCCATTGAGTCCATTTATAATACTTTTCATCTGTTGTATCAATAACCCTAGACCAATCAAAAGAAAAGCCAACCCTCTTTAATTGTCCTGCAAAAACTTCAATATTTCTATCAGTTAAAACTCTTGGATGAATATTTTGTTTTATAGCAGAATTCTCTGTAGGAAGCCCAAACGCATCATATCCAATTGGAAATAAAACATTATATCCTTCAAGTCTTTTCTTTCTAGTAACAACCTCCAAACCAGAGTAAGCTTTAATATGACCTAAATGCATACCAACACCAGATGGATATGGAAACTCCACTAAAGCATAAAATTTCTTCTTACTAAAATCATCTAGTGCCTTAAAACACTCATTGTCATCCCAATACTTTTGCCATTTTTTTTCTATCTCTTTAAAATTATACATCTTTAATCATTCCTCTCTTTTTATAAAATTTAAATACAAACCAATAGCTTAATATAATAATAGGTACTGAAAGTACTAAACACAGAGCAAGTGATAACAAATAATTATCAAAAGCCGCAATAATTGTTACAATAATAGTAATATCAATTGAAGAAGTTAAAGCAACAATTTGTAATAGTTGATTATAATTAACTTTTTTCAAATCCAGTCCATATTTATAAACTAAATATCTAATCTCTACCAGTTCTTTTTTTTGCTTTTTCCTCTTACCTTTATTAGCCCGATATTTCTTCATAGGTTTAACAAGAAAAAGTTCATAACTAGTTAATACAACAATAAAGCATAATATAAATAGTATTATTTCTCTCATAAATATCCCTCCAATAAAAAACGCCCTTATATACATAAGGACGAAATAATTCGCGGTACCACCTTACTTCATAGTAAACTATGCAGCTTTATAGATATAATGGTCTTACCCAACTATTACACAATTAGTCAAGTTCACAAAACTTCATACACCTACTTTCACCTAACGTAAGCTCTCTAAAATATGAAAGAATTGTTACTACTACTAACAAAATTTAAAAATATAAACATAGTATAGTAAATTTATAAGAATATTGCAAGTATTTTTGTTATACTTCACTGATATATTCTAACAATCTTAAGAATAAACTAATATACTCTTTAGAAAGTCCTGTATTTTTAAGTTTTCTGATTGCTATCCTTTTTTTCTTTAATGGTAACTCTCCAAACATTATATCAGCTATATCTTCTTTTAAATAAGTGTTAATCTTTAAATCCAATAAGATACTATTAACATCATCATTTATAAGTCTCATAGCATCAATTTCAATATCTTTACCTTTACAATTAATAGTTAACTGCCCAATCGTTGAACAATTCTTAATTTCAACAATAAAATCAGTTGAATCTACATAACTATTAACAGGAATTTTCTCATTATTAAAATACGCAGTAACACTATCAGCTTGCTTTGTATTTCTAAAAACCATTTTATAATTTCTCTTAGCAGGAACAATTCCACTTTTACCCTCAACAGATCTAATAATAACTGTATAATTGTTTCTCAAATAATTATAATCGATAGAAGTCTTTAAGAAATATCCTTCCTTATATAGTGCAGTTACACCATCATCCTCATATAAAGTATAAGTGTTACTAATACCAGGAAATATCTGAATCTCCAAATCTGTTGGAAGACCAGTATTATTATAATCACTTCTATTTGACAATGGAATTATAGACCCTGCATGAGCAAAAACAGGATAATCTCCCTCTTTAAAGAAAGAAACATATTTTTTATTACCAGGGAATTTTTTTCCTGTAATAAAATCATACCAAATACCATCAGGTATAAAAAATCTATGTAACGTACGATTCATAACAGCATCCATTTTATCAAGAATTGGACAAACTAAAAGTTGTGAACCAAAATAATACTGGTTTCTATATAAGTCGTCATCATAAACCCACATATAATTATAATAAAAAGGTTGAATTAAAGGTACTCCAGATCTTGTATAATTATAAGCCTCAGTATATAAGTAAGGTATTAATCTGTGACGAAGTCTTAAATAATCAGCAGCAATTGATTCAATTTGAGCATCCCATAACCAAGGCTCCTTCTTATAATATGGACCTCTCGCACCATGGAATCTTAAAATTGGACCAAATGTACTTAATTGCAAATAACGAACGTAAAGGTCTCCTTCTTCAACACCGCCATGATTACCAGCAACATCATGGCTCCACCAACTAACACCAATATTAGAAGCATTCAAATACATAAATGGAAGTTGCTTTAACTTTTCCCAACTAATTTCACTAGAACCACCATACAAAATACCATATCGATGTGGAGCTAAAATACCATTTCTAGACAATAGCATTCCTCTTTTTGAAACATTACGTTTAGAATCTAAATATAAATAATGATTAGTTGCCCATAAATTACTAATATTATTAACATCACCATAATAATCATTCCAAAAAAAGTCAACACCATAAGCCTCCAACGGATGTAAAAACATTTTAAACATTACATCCATTAACTTTGGATTTAATGGATCATATTTAATAATACTAGAATCAGTTATACCTAAATATTCACTAGCTTGTTTATAAACAGGTTCATGTGGAAAAATACCCTCAGTAGGATTAATACACAAACCAACTCGAATACCTCTAACATGGAATTGATCAATCATCTTTTTAGGATCAACAAACAAATCGTTGTTAAAAGTAAATCCAGACTTAAGTCCAGTATAATTACCAATATTTCTATAATGCCAATCATTGTCAAATAACATAATTGACAATGGTATTCTTTTCTTCTCAAAGTTACGAATAAGTTCCGGAATATTAGCATCACTATAAGAAACATTTCTACTCCACCAGTTTCCAAGTGCATATCTTGGTATTAATGAAGGAGAACCAGTAATTTTAAAATAATCAGAAAGTGCATGTTTAAAATCCCTATCATACATAAATACATATATATCAGTATGATCAGCTGGTGGATCAGCCAAAGTACCATCTTCCATAATCAATTTACTATTACTATCATCAAAAGATACAAAACCATCAAGAGAATACAAGCCCTTTAAATAAGGACGCGGAGTATCAACATCAACACTAATCATATTACCATTTAAATTTCTTGCTTCGGCCTGTCCTATATACCAGTCCTTATTTCTATCTCTTTCACGGCTAGCCAAAGTTATTTTTAAATTTTTCATTGGATCAATTTTAGTTCCAACAAATGGTTTTTCTTTAAAATATACTAAAGTAAAATACTTCGTACTAATTTCTAAAATACTTTGATCTTGTCGAACTGAAAAGTCGCAAGATGAAACATCACGTCTTAAAACAAGCTGTGTAGGTCTATCCACAAATTGTCCGGATGGAGAGTACTCTAAACGCACAACCCGTTCTGTAATTACAGAAATACGAAAAAATTGACCTTGAACAAGAGCCTTGCTATTACACTTAGCTTTTGTATAATCAACCTCAAATTGTTTACCAAGTGGATACATACCAACACCTCTTATTCTCCTAATAACATAATATCATATAATAATAAATATTCCAAGTTAAAAAATTAATCATTCAAAAACTGAGCATAGTATTCTTCAAAAGATATTTTATTTTCATATATATATTTAGCAATCTTTTTACCAACATATCTATAATGCCAAGGTTCACTTCTAAAACCAGTAAAAGAAGCATTACTCTTTGTAAAACGTAAAATAAATCCATATTTATAAGCATTCTCTAGCATCCATTGATATTCCTTAGAATCAGCAAAAACATTATTAGAAAGGCTACCAATATCAAATGCAAGACCTGTTTGATGTTCAGAAAAGCCTGGCAAAGCTACATATTTTTGAACATATCTTTCACCATAAAGTTCTTTATAATAATTACAAAGTTCTTCTTGGTCTTCATAAGATCTATAACTAGAATTAATAAATAAATCTAATCCCTCTTTTTTAGCCGCATCATACATTTTGGCAAAAGCAGAAACAGCCTCACCATTCCCTTTTTGCACCTCATCATTACAATACTTTTTATCAAATTTAACTAAATTATCAGGAACAAAATTCTCATTTAACTTATAATGTTTATTAACAAGCATATCTGAAGAAAACTTAGTAACTAAAGTAGGATCAGTATAACTATCTTTATCCATACCCAAATTAACAAATATAACAGTAGTTTCTTCATCTTCTCCAGTTTCACTAGAATACTTAACATAACGGTCATAGTATTTTAATTTAGCATAATCAATATTATAAAACTCTTCCAAATATTTAATTTTATCTCTTTTAGCAAATTCAGAAACATCATCATCATTACCATGACTAAGTATTATCGAAATATTATTATTACTATATCCTTTTTTTATTAAAGCATTGATATTCTTAATAAGATGTTTTTGATTTTGATATTTAATTTTAGAATAACTATCTAAATTTGCTTCAACATAGTCACGACTTTCAAAAGCCGCATTAAGTGTTTTATTATCCTCAACCGACTTAACATACTCTCTTTTACCTAAAAGTAATATATTTTTAGCAGCAATCCTACTATAGCCAAGGTCTGTAATTTCTTTAATTTGATACAAATAAAAGACTAAAATACCAATAATAAAGACCAAAATAATACCAATTATTTTAAGAATTTTAACAAACGGTTTCTTTAATTTAAGTTTTTTCCTTGTACTCAAGTAAAATCACCTACCATATTCTTCTACAATAAGTATAGCACAAAAATCATCACAAATATGATAAAATATATTTGGTGATGTAAATGACGAACGAATTCAAATATAGTAATACAAATAAAAGATATCATACGCTTGATTATTATTATAAAAATAAATTTAATCAAAAAGTATTTAAAGTAAGCTTAGACGCCGGTTTTAGTTGTCCAAACATTGATGGAACGGTTGGTTACAACGGCTGCATCTATTGTTCAAAATTGGGCTCAGGAGAATTTGCCGGAAATAAAAATGAGCCTATAGAAGAACAGTTTGAAAAAATAAAAGAAATGATGTTAAAAAAATGGCCCAATGCTAAATATATAGGGTATTTTCAGGCTCACACAAATACCTATGCACCTGTTGAAAAATTAAAAGAACTTCATAATAAAATATTATCAAAAAAGGATGTTATAGGTCTCAACATTGCAACAAGGCCAGACGCTATTAGTGATGAGTGTCTAAATTACTTAGAGGAACTAAATAAGAAAACATATCTTACAATTGAACTAGGTCTTCAAACAACAAATGAAAAAACATCTAAACTAATTAATAGATGTCACAGTCTAAAATGCTTTGAAGATATGGTAAAAGAACTACGCAAAAGAAATATAGATGTTGTAGTCCATATCATTAATGGTCTTCCCTACGAAACAAAAGAAGACATGTTAAACACAATAAAATACTTAAATAACCTAGATATTCAAGGAATAAAAATACATATGTTAAGTATTTTAAAAGATACAGCCTTAGAAAAAATGTACCAAAAAGAAAAATTTAAGATGCTAACAAAAGACGAATATATTGATATTGTAATAAATCAGCTAGAATTATTAAGACCAGAAATAGTAATTCATCGTATAACTGGAGACCCAAAAATAGATGATTTGGTAGAACCAAACTGGCTAATAAAAAAATTCTGTGTTTTAAATGACATTGATAAAGAATTAGAAAGAAGAAATACATATCAAGGAAAAAAGTTAAATGAAAATTCTTAAATGTTACTTATTAGCAATAAATATAATTGGCTTCGCAATAATAATGATTGATAAATTTAAAGCCAGAAAAAACAAATGGCGGATAAGAGAAAACACCATATTTTTTTTAGCCATAGTTGGTGCTGCTACTGGTGAATTAATATCAATGTTACTCTTCCACCATAAAACCAAAAAGAAAAAATTCATTATCCTTATTCCAATCATTATAATAATACAAGCTACTATTTACCTAAACTTAAAATAGATGACGAAAAATACCAATTATTACTGATTACTTTTAATATCCAATGCAACCAATTTTTATATTAGTTCAAAATTCTAAACTTGTAACACCCACAATATATTTAGAACAATATATAAATCTATATACATATAAATAGCAAAAAAACATATCATTTTATTTTATAATGTCCAAAAATGTAAAACACTAAATGTAAAGAAATGTTTAATTGACAATAAAAATATAAAATGTTACTCTACAAATAAAGTAGAAGGGAATGAAAACTAATGGGAAGTAGTAAATCAGTCGATGTATCACAAAGGCAAGTACTTCAAATCATCACACAAAAAACAGCCGAAGAAATAAAGCAAAAAGCAAATGAAATATTTAAAAATTCTAGATATTCCAAAGAAATATATGGTGAAGAAGAAGTCTTACATTATTCAAATATTTTTGATGAGTTATTGGAAAATAATAAACTATACATAAAAATTTACATAAAAGACCACATGATAACAATTATAGGATGGGTATTACACGGTAAAAGAGAATATTCCTTAGGTAATAATATCAACTTAAAAACTACAACTTCGGTAAATGAAAATGTGAAAGTTTTGGCACTAGTACTAAAAGATTTCTTAAATATATTTGAAGAATTTGATTCTGAAGTTAAATGCTATAGCGTGAATAAAAATACAGTTCCACAAAACATAGGACAAGAATTTTACCCAACTTTAAATACTAAAGAAAAAAATGAAAAAAGTATCGGTTTAGAAACAATATTAGATATTATATCAATTCCAGCTTGTATTATATCACCAATAATATCTATACTTTTAGTTTTATTTTCAACATATAGAATTTACTTAAGTGGACCTTATAAAAATCAAAAAAAGATTACAAAATTTATATTTATATCAGGAATTACATTATTAATAATATATGTAATAATATATATAATTATTAAATTTAAAACAATGGAGGGATAATATGGAAAACAGCTATAATGTTTTAGAATTAAAATTTAATGGTGATATGTCACAAGTCTGCAAAGCATTAAAATTTTATTTAGAAAAAAATGAGTACGAAGCTTCACCAATTTATGATGACTCATACCAATATAGTTACTTTGGAAAAGATCCAAGCTTATATTGTGGTTATACCTGGAAATTTTTAATTAAAGAACAATCATTATTTATTTTATCATTCATAGATCAACGTAAATTCTTTAAAAATAAGAAATACGCTTCAAATAACAAAATATACAATACTGATTATACAGATATTAACAATAAAAGATTTGCATTAATTGATATGCAAAAAGGTACAACAAGAGCATTAGAAATCTTGGTTAATTATTTTAAAGAAAACAAATTTGAATTTACATATAATGAAAGTATTTTACCAGAAAATGATATACCGTCATTTGAATCAGATAAAAATTTATTTTTTCCAAGTCTAGATAATACTGCACAACATTGAGTTAATAATATAAAATTATTGGAACTGTATTGATTGTTTCAATCACAGTAATATATTTAAGCAGGATGATAATCCTGTTTTTTTATTATGTTTCTATCCCGGAACATAATAAAAAAAGTCAACGTAAATACGTTGACCAAACTAATCATCATTAAATATTAGTATTTACAAGCACCATCTAAGAACCCGCATTTATTTTTTAGAACGATCTACCATTTCATTTAATGTTGTACCAACTGTTGCTAGATTTTGCAATTCACTTGGTACAATGATTTTAGTAGCATTACCATTAGCAACTCTAACCATTGCTTCATAACTTTTATATTTCAAAACTGCATCATCCATACCAGCATCTTTCAAAAGTTTTAAACCTTCTGCTGTAGCCTTTTGAATTTTTACAATAGCTGTAGCTTCACCTTCAGCCTCTCTAATATGAGTTTCTCGTTTAGCATCAGCTCTTAAAATTGCACTTTCTTTTTCTCCTTCAGCAATTAAAATTGCCGCTTTTTTCTCACCTTCAGCTTTTAAAATTGCTTCACGTCTTTCACGTTCAGCACGCATTTGTTTCTCCATAGCCTCTTGAATATCTTTAGGTGGTAATATGTTTTTTACCTCCACACGATTAACTTTGATACCCCATGGGTCAGTAGCCTCATCCAAAATAGCACGCATTTTTGTATTGATAACATCACGTGAAGTTAAAGTTTCATCAAGTTCCAACTCACCAATAATATTACGCAAAGTTGTTGCAGTTAAATTCTCAATTGCATTAACTGGATTTTCAACACCATAAGTATAAAGCTTAGAGTCAGTTATTTGTAAATAAACAACAGTATCAATCTGCATAGTAACATTATCTTTTGTAATAACAGGTTGCGGAGCAAAATCCCTTACATTTTCCTTCAAACTAACAACATTTGCAACTCGCTCAAATACTGGTATAACATAATGTAACCCAGTTTGCATAGTCCTATGATATGCACCAAGTCTTTCAACTACGATTGCCTTTGATTGTGGAATAATTTTAATTCCAGAAGCTAATATAACAACTAGTACAATTAATATTATTAAACCAAATTCCATTTATTTTTCCTCCTTCTTAACAATAAGTTTTACACCCTCTACGCATTTAACTTTAACTTTCTCTCCTACTTCTAATACTTCATCACCTGAAGCTGTCCAAACAGAACCTAAAACTTTAACTTCACCATACTGGTCAGGTGTTATTTTCTTAATTACATCACCAATTTTCCCAATTACTCTATCAAAGTTAGTAGGAACAATATTATTTTTTCTAAATTTCTTAACAAATGGTTTAGTAACAAGTAAAGCAATGATACTGACAACTATAAATACTAATAACTGTATCATAGATGTATCAGTAACTAATGCACATATCATAGCAGCAAAAGCACCAATCGCAAACCAAATAGAAACTAAGTTAATTGTTACTATTTCAACAAAAAGTAAAATCAAACATAAAATAAACCAATAGATAGCCATAAAACTCACCTCTTTAAATAATATTATATGAAATGAAACAACAAAATTCAACAAATTACACAAAAAAATCTTGTTAATAACAAGAAACTATACTATAATTGATTATAAAGATAGGGAGTAAGAAGTATATGGGAAAATTAACAATAAAAGAAACGCGTATAATTTCTCTTGCTTTAGCTTCATGGGGTATAATATTAACTGGTTCAGGATTAACAATGAATTTAATGACAAAACCTGTTCCAGTTGCTAAAAACGACCTAAATGTAATACACAAAAGAGTCGCTGAAGTAAAGTCAAATGAAATTAAATTAAAAGATATAGAATTAGAAATAAATGAACCGTTAAGTGTTAATGTAAAAGATTATTTAGAAAATGCTAATGATATAGATGATGAAACACTTAAGGCCTTGAAGTTAGACACATCAATGGTAAAAACATCAGAACCAGGTACATACACATATACAGTTTCATACAAAAAGAAAAAATATAATGGAACACTAGTAATAAAAGAAAAAGAACTACCAAATGTAGATTTAACAGTAAATAACTTAACACTAACTATTGGTTCCCCTTTATCAACTGATAAACAAATATACGTAAAAGAAACACTAACAGATGAAATGAAAGAGGCAATCATAATTGATTTAACAAAAGTAAATACAACAAAAGCAGGAAACTATGAATACACTGTTATTTATAATAATATATCGTATACTGGCCATATAGAAGTAATAGAGCCTCAAACAAAAGTTATACTTCCACCAAACGGTACGGAAGATAAAAAAGATAATCAAGATAACAAAGAAAACAAAGAGGATAAAGATTCAGAAAATAATAATACAGAGAATAATCAAAATTCCAGTAAAATAAACTAAAATACTAGCAATCAAATTTTGCTAGTATTTTTTTAACTTAAACCAACTATTTTACCATCAATCAAATCTATTTTTTCATAGTTTGGAACTTTAGGCAATCCTGGCATAGTCATAATATTGCCTAATAGAACAGTAACAAATTCAGCACCATTATATAAACATATATCACGCACATAAACTTTAAAATCATTAGGTGCACCAAGTTTTTTCGCATCATCAGAAAAAGAATACTGTGTTTTAGCAACACAAATCGGAAGATTAGACCTACCAATTTTCTCAATTGCATCTATTTTTTCTAATGCTTTAGAACTATATTCAATTTCGCTAGCTCTATAAATTTCACAACAAACCTTCTCGATTTTATCTGATATAGAACTATTATCATCATATAATAATTTAAAATTGCTTTTTAAAGAACAAGCTGTAATTACCTTATTTGCTAAATCAATTGCTCCACTTCCCCCATCAGTATAAGCCGTACTAGTAGAAAAAGTAGTACCTTTTTTTAAGCAGAAATCCTCAACTGCTTTTATTTCAGATTCACTATCAGTTGCAAATTTATTTAAACATACTACAACTGGTATTCCATATTTACTTAAATTTTCAATATGTCTACCCAAATTAGCTAAACCAGCTTTTACAGCATCAACATTTTCTTCCAATATATGACCAGAATCAACATAAGCATTATATTTTAAAGCCTTGATTGTTGCTACCAAAACAATACAGTCTGGACTAATTGAAGCTTTACGACATTTAATATCTAAAAACTTCTCAGCTCCTAAGTCAGCACCAAAGCCGGCCTCAGTAACCATATACTCACCTAACGATAAACCTAACTCAGTAGCTATAATTGAATTACAACCATGAGCAATATTAGCAAAAGGACCACCATGAATAATTGTAGGAGTATGCTCAAGTGTTTGAACAAGATTTGGTAAAAAAGCATCTTTTAATAGTACAGTTAAAGCACCTTCTATATGTAAATCTTTAGCGTAAACAACTTCGTTTTTACTATTATAACCAATTATTATATTGCCAAGCCTTCTCTTTAAGTCATCAATAGAATCAGCCAAACAAAATAATGCCATAATTTCACTAGCAGCCGTAATAGAAAAACTATCGTTCCTTTTTTCCAAAGAAATTTTTCTTAAAGCTCTATCATTAACATCTAAACATCTCTTAAAAACAACTTTTTGAATATCAAGTGAATTTCCATGATAAATATGGTTATCAATCGCAGCACATAATAAATCATTAGCAGCAGTAATAGCATGAAAATCACCAGTGAAATGTAAATTAATATCTTCCATTGGTACAACTTGACTATAACCACCACCAGTTGCCCCGCCTTTTATTCCAAATACAGGGCCCATAGAAGGTTCCCTTAAAACAATAACCGGCTTTTTATTTAATTTATTTAAAGCATCACCTAAACCAATGCTAACAGTAGTTTTACCTTCACCATATGGAGTAGGATTAATTGCTGTAACCAAAATAAGTTTAGCCTTTCTCTTACTAGGAACTTTTTTTATTTTAGCTTTAAAATCACCATATAAAACTAAATCATCACTATTCAAGTCTATTTTTTTCGCAACTTTTACTATATTTTCCAAAACATTATTTTGTGCTATATCAATATCGTTCATTTTATCACCTCAAGTACAATTATAACATAGGAATGAAACTTGTAAAACTATGAACCATTTACTAGAAGAAAAAACTTTTTTATTAACTACAAATTAAATATTCAAGTTATTTTTAAGGCAAATTTTATTAAAGCTCAGTTTGTCACAAATAAATTACTATGATACTATTGGTGGCGTTAAGGAAAAGGAGGAGAAAAATATGAAAAAATTAATTATTTTCTTAATAGGAACACTAGTAGCTTTTATGCCATATATGGTAAAAGCTCAAGAAACAAAATTTTATGAGGCTGAAAGAATAGGAGACATTTGGATAAATCGAATCACAAGTGATAACATTAAATATTACCAAACAGCCAGAATGTACAGAGAAGTAGGAACAAGAAGAATAGCATACTGCCTTGAACCATTTATTTGGTTTAAAGATGGTAGTAAATATGAAAGCACCATAACGCCAGAAAATTTAAGTGAAGAACAAAAAGAAAGAGTATCATTAATTGCTCATTTTGGATATAACTATAAATATCACGATTATACAAAATACTACGCAATGGCACAAGTCATGATTTGGCAAACAGTAGATCCGAATGCACAATTTTACTTTACAGACTCGTTAAATGGTAACAAAGTGGATCGATATAAAGATGAAATAAAGTATATTGAAAAACTAATCGAGGACTATCAAAAAGAGCCGAGCTTTGCTAACAAAGAATACACAATAGTAGCCGGACAAGAACTATATATTACCGATGAAAATAATATATTATCAAACTACAAGACAAATGATACATATGCAACAATAAATAACAACAGTCTAAAAATAACTAACCTTCCAGTTGGTGAGCATACAATAACATTAACTAGAAATGATGATTATCATAATGATCCAGTATTATTCTATCAATCAAATGATAGTCAAAACTTTGTAACAATAGGAAACATTCATCAAAAAACAATAAATATTAAAGTTAAAGTTACAGAAACAGAAGTAAAAATCAATAAACTAGATAAAGATTCCAAATCAAAGCAAAATACAGGTAAAGCTGAATTAGAAGGTGCAAAATATCAACTATATAATCAAAATATGCAAAAGTTAGCCATAATTGAAATAGATAAGAATCATGAAGCATATATAAAAAACTTAATATTTGGAAAATATTACTTACAAGAAATAGAAGCCGGAAAAGGATATGAATTAGACAAAAACATATATGAATTTGAATTGACAGAAGAAAAACCAAACATTGAATTAAATTTATATAATCAAGTAATAAAAGGTAAAGTAACAATAAACAAAAGCTATCTTATAGATGAAGAATTAAAACCAGAAGAAAATATAACCTTTAACATATACAATGAAAATCAAGAGCTAATAAAAAGCATTACAACAAATGATTTAGGTGCAATAGAAATATTTTTACCATATGGAAAATATCTTGTCAAACAAATAACAACAACACCAGGATACGATATAATAGATCCATTTTACATAATAATTAATAGTAATGAAGATTTAACATTCAACCTAACAAACTACAAAATAAAAGTTCCAAATACAAAGACTAATTCACCATCTCTTTTAATTCAAATACTAACATTCCTTTTTCAAGTTTTAATTTATGTATAAAAAAATACTAATCATATTACTTATTGGAACTATAATACTAATAAAACCAACATATGTAAATAACATTAAAAGGACCACTAAACCCATAATTAATACCATTACTAAAAAAATAAGCATAAAAAAAGCAACAACTAAAAAAGAATCACCAATAGGAGTTATAGAAATACCAAAAATTTCTCTCACTAAAGAACTATATTCAATAAAAAGTCCTATAAATAACATTGAACAAAATGTAACTGTTTTAAATGAAATAATAAATAATAACAATAAAATAGAACTTCTCGTTTTAGCTGCACATTCAGGGACTGGTGAAAAAGCATTTTTCAAAAACATAGATAAACTAGATATAGATGACAAAATAAATATCATCTATAAAAGCAAAAAATATACATATATAGTTAAAAGGATTGTTGAACAACCAAAGGTTGGTTACATAAATATTAATAAAACAAAATCAAGCCAATTAGTTCTAACAACATGTAGTAAGACAGAAGGAAAGCAGCTAATAATAGAATGCACAATAAAATAGTACTGAAAAGTACTATTTATTTGTTAAAATTTCCAAAGCCTTTTGTAATTGCAAATCATTTTCATCAGTAGGATTATTAGAATATTCTTCACTCTGTTCAACAACAATATCAGGCGTAACACCTTTATCATTTATCCAAACACCTTTAGAAGTTAACCATTTTTGCGTAGTATATTTTAAACTAGCACCAGTAGATAATTCCAAAGCCTTTTGCACAGTGCCTTTTCCATATGATGTAGTTCCAACTATAGTAGCATTTTTATAGTTTTCCTGGAAACAAGAAGCCAAAATTTCAGAAGCTGAAGCACTTTCTGAATTAATAAGTACAGCAACATCATAACTTCTAGATTTACGTGTTTTAGAGTAAACTTTTTCAACCTCATCTTTTGTCTCTATTCTATACAAAACTGTTTTCTTATTAAAAAACATTGATAAAATATCCTCAACCTGATTAAGATGACCACCTGGGTTATTTCTAACATCTATAATTAATGAATCAATCTTTTGCTTTTCCAATGATTTAAGATTTTTTTCAAATTGATTATATGTATTTGCTGCAAAGGTCTCAATATTAATATAACCTATTTTCTTATTTTTGCCTTCGATAATTTTACTAGAAACAGAAGGTATATCTACAACATCTCTAGTAATAGTCATACTAATTTGATTACCATCTCTAATAAATACAAAGTCAGAAGAAGTACCTTTATTTCCCTTAATATATCTAGAAATACCAGACATACTTAAATATCTAACTTCCTTACCATCAATAGAATAAAATATATCCCCAACCTTTACACCAGCTTTATCAGCAGGAGAACCAGTAAAAATATCAACAACCTTATTTCCATCAGTACTATCATATAAAATCGTTGTCCCTATTCCAACATACTGACCATCTACCTTTTGATTGAAACTATTAGTAGCATCACTATCCATATAATAAGAATATGGATCATTTAATATACCAACCATACCATTAACAGCAGCATTTATCAAATCATTTTCCGAAACCTCATCATAATAATTATCTCTTATTTTTTCATAAGTTGCTACTAATTCCTTTGTTTTTGAATCAATATTATTATTTGCAGATAAAACCTTGCCATATGTTAAAATACAACCAACAATAACACCAAATAATATTGAAACAATAACAAGCATTATAACTTCAGGTATACTAAAAGAATTATAATCATCTGGCTTTATCTTGCGCTTTATTTTATTAAAACTCTTTTTAAGATGATTATTAACTTTTTTACTAACAGTTTTCAATTTTTTCATTGTACCACCTCAAAATACCCTAAAAATATAATATCACATAAAATAAAAAATTAGAACGAATTTAACAAAAAAGAAAAAGACTAAACAGTCTTTTTACAATTATTATTTAAGATAATCCACTATTCGATCAACGCCCTCAACATAATCAACAATTTCGCTGTCTTTAAACTTAATAAGTGTAGGACCATTGATAGCTAATTCACTAGCATTTGAAGCCATAGAATTACCAGACTCACTAACATAAGACTTGTTTAATCCATCACTCATATTAACAGTATAAAGATTAACATCTTTCGAAGCATTACGATAAGTAGAAACAGCATTCTGTATCTTGCTATTAATAGCATCATCAGTAGTATCATAATATACTACCAAATATTCACTATCTTTAATAGAAAAGCTTGTACCAACCAATATCTCATTAGATTGAATTTCTACCTCATTAGTATCCTTTTTAGTACTACTGCTTTTAGAACTATCTTCTTTATTTAAAATAGCAACAGTTATAAAATAAAATGCTACCAAGAACACTAGTACAACAACAGTAGTAATAATAATCTTTTTATAGTTACTATCATAACTAACACTATTATCAATTTTAATTTTATTTTTCTTTTTTGCCATATAAATCACCAACATCATTATATCATAAGAAAAATATGAGGTAAAGATTTGTTTTATTTCATAGTTGGCAAATAACTAATGGATTGAGCCACTTCTATTAACTCATCTTGATTAAGAACATCACTAACAATATAATATTCAATTCCATTACTAGTCCATGTTAAAGAATTATTAGTCATTACACCCAGAGTATCCATAAGTTGATAAGGCTCACCATAAGTTGGTATAATTGTAAATTCATCTTCACAAACAGCAGACTCTTCTACTAACAAGAACGGTTTATCCCCGTCAAAAGTCATAATAATTCTTTCTCCAACATCTTTCTGAACTTTTTCTTCACTAACCAATTTTGTCCCAGTAGGTAAAACTAATGGATAAATTGTATCATCTAAAGCAACAGTTTTTTCAACATTTTCCTTATCTATAGAATATGCACCCATTATAGTATTTAAATCAAAGTAATTCTTTTTAAATGTTGGGGAATAATCAATATTATTAAAGGTCATAGTCATATAAATAACATTATTAGAATCATAAACTTTAACACGTTTGAAATTATGTTTATTATCAAATTCAATAGTCTGTTTTACTAATTTACTATTATTAGGATAATTTACATCAGTAGTAAAAATATATCCCTTGTCGGTTTCCTTAAATTTTCTATCTTTGGTATTTTTAATATCATTTATTAAAGATTTTAATAAATAAATTTGAGAATTACTATATGGCCAGTCACTTTGAAACTTAAAACTTTTATTTAAAGCTGGTGTTAGTACATATACACCATCATCATTTTTTAATATTATTTGTGTATGATCATTAGCTTTATTAGTTAATAGAACTTTATAATAATTATCTTTCTTATAGCTAACTTCAATATCATAATTATAAACATCATCATTATTAACTATTTCTAATTTACCATCTAACTTATAAGCTTCTGCTTTATTAATTTTTTTATCTAAATCACTAACAATACTACTTTCAGAATTCTTTCCACAGCCCGTTACTAATAAAAGTGTAATAATCAAGCCAATTAAAATTTTCTTCATAATCCACCCTTTTCTTCAAATCCTAATAAATTATATGGCACATAAAAATGATTATTACAATAAATTGCAAAGAAAAAAGCCTTGCATAAAGCAAGGCAAAATATACTACTTATTAATAACAGTACCTAAATCATAGAAACTACCATCTTTTGTTGCTCCAATAGTTGTTTTCCAACCAGAGCCACCATTAGATCCAGCATCAGCATTATATAATTTAATTACTCCACTAACGCCAGAAACAGCACCACTAGTAACAAAAGATGTATTAGTACCAGAATATACATAATTAACAACATAATATACATTATTTTGAGAATCTGTTTTCTTAACAAACATAGGTGTATATTCAACGGTACCATCACTCATCAAATAAAATAACGTTATACCTTCAGAAGATTGACCAAGATCACCAACAAATGTAGCTACTACATCCTTAGTAAATCCCGTAACTTGGAAGTTTTCAACTCCACTAGTTGTGGAACCACCACCAGGATATTTAGGAACTAAAGGACCAAAAACAGACCAATCAATATTCAAAGTAACACTTTTCTTATCACTATTAATTCCCATAGAAAGACCATATTTTCCTTCTACAGAAGAAGCATTACTATAAGTTAAGGAACTATTATTAAGACATTTTGTTATGTCCAAATCTTTAACACCATTATTTGTTGAATCATCCTTGTCATTATCATCTGTATCAGTTTTATTATTATTCTTGCCATCATTGTTACCTTTCTCAGTAACATTTGAATTTGAGAAAATAACACCATGATCGTACAAAATATATGCACCCATACCCAATATTATCAAAATTAATATTACAATAAGTACATTATTATTTTTTTTACTACTCTTTTCCAATGTATCTTTTTCCATAAAACTCTCCTTTCATAATCATTTAGTTAAAATATATCATCAAAAAAAATTAATTGCAATATTGCCATCATAAAAAAATGTAAACAAAGTAAAAAGAGCAACCTAAATCACTCTTTACTAATCACTCTACTCTTGAGTAATCTTAATTTTAACTTTTTTAGTTTTTGGCTTATATGTAAGTTTAAGATCGCTACCCGTAACATTAACTTCAACTTCATGTTCACCAACACCAGTATTCTTTAAGTCGACATAAGCTTTAATTGTCGTAGGATCCAAATTATTAATAACATCTTCACTACCTTCTACAATAACAGTAATTTTACTATCTTCTAAAGACATAGCTTGAGCTTTAAGTCCAGAAGCCAAATTCTCAGCACTTACAGAAATATTATTAAATTCTTTAGTAATAGAATCATCTATTGTAACATTAATCTTTACAGTATTAACACTAAGATCTGTAATACCAGAAGGTTTTTTCAAAGTAACATTATATTCCTTATCATTCTTTAAATCCTTAACATCAATTTCTACCTCTAGTTGTTGAATCTTATTAACCGCATCAGCGTCACCATAAACAACAACACTAGAAATAGAAGAATCAATTGACTTAATAGCCTTACCAAACGCTACTTTACCAGATGGAACAATCTTTATTGGAACTTCTTTACTAGGAGAAGTTATTGTAATTTTTGCAGAAACAGTTTTAGGAACAATTTCAACATCAATAATTTTACCGTTTGTATCATAAGCAACTAAAGGAACATCTTTTAAAGAAAGAGTACCAGCATTAAGATTTTTAGCATTAGGAAATTTAGTAACATCAATAAGTGCTTTTACAGATGCCACTTTATCAAGTTTATACTTAGCACCTTTAACAATAACATCAGTTCTATCCAACTCAACATTATCAATATATAATTTACTATCTAAACTGTCCTGATGTAATAAATCATAAGTTAAACTTCTAGTATCACTCTCTTTATTATAAATAGTAACAGTTACTTGAGAAGGATCTAGTTTATAATCCAAAGATTTTAATCTTTGAGAATACTTCAAAGTGACCTTATGATTACCAGGTTTAAGACCCGTTAAATCAACAGAAACACCTTTAGAAGGAGATTGCTTTGCTAAAAAGATATGCCTTTTTTGACCAACCAAAGTAATATCAACAGTCTTTGGTAATCCTTCTACAACATACAATTCTTCATTATACACAGCCGTAACTGGTTGATTATATAAAATTTCTGCATATTGATCAATAATAACATTAGACTCTTTATCAATAATAACAAATACTCCAAAAGCAAGTAGTAAACTAATAACAAGTAAAGTCGACTTTCTTCCCATTAAACGATCAATACTTTTGGCATTGTCTTTAAAAAATCCAGTTATTTTTAAAATAAGTTTTGTAATAGGTGTAATTAATATTTTATCGAAGAACGTTCCAATATGATGAAATATTCTTCCTATTTTACTAAACATTTTCTTCATATATCTCTTCCTCATCTAATTCATCTTCATCATCAAATTCAGTATCTTGTTTAGGCCTTAATTCATCAATTAATAACATTCTAGTATCATCAAGAGTTAGATTGTATAATAACTCTCCTTTTAAAGCAACCGAAACCTTACCAGTTTCTTCAGAAACAACAATACAAATAGCATCAGTTTCTTCAGCAAGTCCTAGTGCAGCTCTATGTCTTGTACCCAATCTTTTATTGATTTTTTGACTACTACTAGTAGGGAAAACTGCACCGGCACAAGTTATTCTGTCACCCTGAATAATGACACCACCATCATGTAAAGGATTTCCCTCATAGAAAATAGCTATCAACAAATCACTTGATAAATCCGCATACAATTTTTTAGCTTTATCTATATAATTTCCTAAACTAATATCTCTTTCTATTACAATTAAGGCACCAATACGTTCTTTTCTCATATAATCAACAGCATTAATAACCTCATAAACCATTCTCTCTCTTTCATCAACAGTTAATACTTTATGTCGCCCAAGCAATTGATTACGTCCCAATTGTTCCAGAATAGTTCTAATCTCAGGTTGAAAAATAACAATCAAAGCAATTGGTCCCCATTGAATTATATATTCAAGTAAAACACCAATAGTTGTAAAACCTAACCAATCACTAACAAACTTCAAAATTATTACAAAAGCAACACCTTTAAAAAGTAGGGAAAGCTTAACATTATTCTTAATATTTTTTAAAATCAAATAAAATACCAACCATACTAAAGAAATATCTCCAACTTTCCTTAATATAGATATAATATCAGTCATAGTTATAGTCATTACATCGTCTCCTTTAAAACACTCTTCTAGTATATCTAAAAATCATAAAATAGTAAAGTTCATTATTCGGAATCATTAGTAGTTAACATTTCAACATTTTCTACAGAAGAAAGGGAATTTTTTAAAATAGCACTTTTTTGTTCACTAGTTGCTCCAATAACATTTAAAGTAGATGAAACATTAGCAACCTCCATTGGATTGATCAAAACAGGTTTTGTAACTTTTTCTTCACTAACAATAGCAGGAGAAACAGGTTCAGGAACAACATTAGTATCTTGAGAAATATTATCACTATAAATATTATTATCAACTAATACATTTGTAACATCAGTAGCACCAACTACAGGAATATTACTATTGTTATTACTAATGCTACTATTATCATTATTAAGTGCAACTTCAATTCTTTTATTACTACCAGTTGGATCAACCAAAACCACCCTAGAAGAAATTTCCTCTTTCTCATTCTTTTTTTCTAATAAACTTTTCTTTTTTAAATAATGGATGCAAATACAAATTAAAATAAAGCACACCAAAGAAACAACTGTATATGTTGTTCCACTTAAAGTATCACGAAAAAACACTAATACATTTTTCAATTTGCCACCCCATCCTAATATATATAATATCATTTTAAGCATTAATTATCAACCCAACAAGAAAAAAAAGACGAATAACTCGTCCTATTTTTCCATTTCTATATGACTAAATAATATTCCAATATTAAACAAACCACAAATACCAACTAACGTATAAATAATATTAGTAAATAAACTCTTAGTCCCAAATATTGTCGCAACTAAATCAAAATCTAAAAGACCAATTAACCCCCAATTTACCGCTCCAATAATTGTAATAACTAATAATATCTTTTGTACAGTTTCCATATAATCCCTCCTATATATAGCATTAACAAAAGATATAAAAATATACAAAAAAGTAGAAAATAATTTCTACTTTAATTAATTCTTCTAACTCCAATGATTTCAGTTCCAGAAGTGCTATTCCAAAAACTAACATCACTTAAAATAACACCCATTGATGGATTGGCGGCATGAATCATCTTTCCATTTCCAACGTAAAGAGCGGAATGTGTAGAAGTACCATCACTATATCCCCAATTTAAAATATCACCAGGTAATATATCATCATAATTAACTGCAACGCCATCATACATCTGTGTACTACTACTCCTACTAATTGAAATACCAACTTTCTTATAAAGATATTGTACAAATCCACTACAATCAAATGCAGTAGGGCCCATACCACCATATGCATAAGCACTACCTAATAAAGAATACGCGATATTAACAACATTTTCTCCAATAGTTCTTTTATTAACAATTATCATATAATTATCATATGATTCATTACCATTCTTATCAACAGCTTTAATATTAACTGTATACTCTCCAACTACATTATGATTAAAATCACTATAAATAGTATAATAATTTCTAGAGTCATCTAAAACCTCATCACTAGGAATATATTGAAGATTTCCATCAACATTATCATAAACACTATCTATATTACTAAGAAAATCAAAATTATCTCCTTGACTGATTATAACAGTATTATCTTTAATTACAATTTCTGGGGAAACACTATCTTTTATTTCAACAGAAACTGGTATTTCCCTAGAAATATTGCCTTTAGAAACAACTAAAATTAATTCCTGAATTCCAATTTCATTAGTTTCAATATCTTTTTTTACAGAAGTAATTTTTCCATCAACATCATTTATAAGTTTATCAACATCATAATTAGCACTTCCATACTCAACAACTGGAGTATTAACAGTATCAACACCAATACTTTCATATATTTCTTTATAACAAAAGGTATAAACACAAAGTGCTATAAGTATTAAAGTAATAAAGGCAAATAAAAATCGCCTAATCATTCCAACAATATAATTCATAATATTTCCCCCTGAGGCTTGTTATTATAACACTACTGCCAAATATTGTCAAAAATCACTAACCATATTGGTATATTCAGTATCCAACATTTGATGTTTATCATTAATTTTGTTATTATCAACTTTTTCTAAACAATACCAACCTTTTCTAAACATTAATTCATAAACTTCTCTTTGCATAGAAGCAACTTTTAGAAAAACATCTTTATGAAGTTGATACAATTTTTCGCTACTCGCCTCACTCATAGCCAAAACATAATTTTTCTCCATTTCCTTTAAAGTTGATAATAAACAATTAATATAATCCTTATCATTTAAAGCCACACCATCAGGTACTTCAACTTTCTTATTACTAATTTTATTATTCATAACTAATTCCTCCTAAAATATCCAAAACAGTATTTAAATTATCATCAAACATTTCACAAGCTCTTTCCATAATATCAATAATTTCTTTATCATTAACACTACTAACAGAATCATTTACTGATTTTAATGCTCCATAATTCCATTGAAACATATCACTTAAATAATCAAGATCCTTTCCAGTTAAAATATTATTAGGAACTTCAGCATATTGTCCATTCATATAAATCTCCTCCTCAATACTATTTTGAACAAAAAAAAGATTTTTAAACAAAAAAAAATAAAGGTCCATAGACCTTTATCAAAAAATATTAACATTACTTTTCTAATAATTTAGAGATTTCTTTAATATTCTTTTTAAATATAATAGTATCAACTATACTTGAAACTGAATATATAGTTATAAAAGCACCTAAAGACACAGTTAAAGCCATAGTACCAATATTAGGATTAATTATAATAATCAAACCACATACAATAGATATTAAAGAACATATAAATATAGATAACCAGTTACTATACTCATACTTATGAAGTAACATAGACATTCTTAAATCTAAAGTTGACTTAGTTACCATAACAATACCAGCAACAATAGGAAATAAAGTCTTCATAATACTAGGATTTAATAACATAACAATTCCAAGTAATAACTCAATAATACCAAGTGTTAAAAAGCTAGAAAAGAACAAGCTTGTTTCTTTTTCAATTATAAAATAAATACCATTTACTATTAAAATAATAGATAAAATGTAAGTTATAGTTTCAAAAGAAACTTCTGGAAATATAATAAATATTAATCCAATTACAAGCATTAACACAGATATTATAATAGATGAATACAAAAACTTATTTAATCTATTAAGCATAACTTACTCTCCCTTCTAATATAATTATATATTTTTTATATCGATAATGTAAATATCTAAAAAATTATTATCCAACAAAAATAGTTATTTGTTGGATAATAGTATTATAACCAAGAAAGGCAAAATTTATTATGGTTCCATCCTATTTGGACCTCTGTATATAAACATAGTTTCCTTTAGAGAATCAGTACCTAAAAGTAACATTGTTATTCTATCAACACCAATAGCAAATCCACCATGTGGAGGACAGCCATATTTAAAGAACTCAAGATAAAATTTAACATCATCTTTAAGACCTTTTTCTAAAGCCTGATTACACAATGTCTCATAATTATTTTCACGTAAAGCCAAAGTAGTAGTTTCACAACCTTTCCATATTAAGTCTGCACCTTGTGGAATACCATTAACTCTTTTATGATAAAAAGCTCGTTTCTTAGCACTAAAATCTGTAATAAAAACAAATTCATGTCCATACTTCTCCATTATATATTTAGAGGCTAATTTTTCAGACTCTGAATTCATATCGCCAACATCTTCATAGTTCATTTTAAATCCATATCGTTCTTCCAAAACTTTATATAATTCTTCCAACTTAATTCTAGGAAATGGTTTAGTAGGAACAACAACGTCTACTCCAAACATTTTTTTTATCTCATCACCATATTTTTCCCTAACTGCACTAAGTCCAGCTATAAATAAATTCTCTTCAAAATCCATTAACTCGTCAAGAGACTCTAAATAACTAATTTCAATATCAAATGAAGTAAACTCCGTAGCATGCCTATAAGAATTAGAGTTTTCTGCTCTAAATGCAGGAGCAATTTCAAATACTCTTTCAAATCCAGAACACATAGCCATCTGTTTATAAAATTGAGGACTTTGTGCTAAATAAGCCTTTCTATCAAAATATTTAACCTCAAAAACCTGAGAACCAGATTCACTAGCAGTACTAATAATTTTAGGAGTATGAATTTCTATAAAATCATTTTTAACTACAAATTCCCTCATCGCATTAATTAAACATGTTTGAACTTTAAACATAAGAAGATTCTTTTCATTTCTTAAATCTAGAAATCTATAGTTCAATCTTGTATCTAATAGTGTGGACTTACTATCCTTATAATTAATAGGTAATTCTCCTAAACATTTACTAGTAACAACTATCTCTTTTGGTATTATCTCCATACCATTAAGTTTTACCTTATCATTTTCAAATAATTTTCCAGTAACTTTAACAGTACTTTCAGGAATCAAGTCTGAAACAATATCATTTAACCATTCATTTTCTCCATTTTTTTCAACAGTTACTTGTACTTTGCCAGTAATATCTCTAACTACTAAAAATTGTACATATTGCAAATCACGAACATTTTCCACAAATCCTTCTATACTTATTTCTTCATTAAAATGTTCATTTAAATCTTTAAAACTTATTTTTTTCATTATCACACCTCCATAAATATAAAAATTTAAATAAAAAACAGTAATATTATCCACAAGGGACGAATTACTGTTATATCCGCGGTACCACCCAATTTATTATATAAATATATAATCGCTTTAAAATAGATAACGGTTTTAACCGACTTATTCTACTATTATTTCAAATAAGTAACTCCTAGGTGTCTTTCCTTAGAATAACTAGTTATTTTTCACCGGACACGATAACTCTCTACAATAGATATTAAAAGTACTCTTCCTATTCACGGCTGATAAAAGTATTCTAACATAAAACTCAAAAAAAGTCATTATTTCTTATATATAGGAAATTTCTTAGTAAGGTCAAGTACTTTTTCCATACATTCATCTTGTATTTCTTTATTATCAACATTACTTAAACTCTTATAAATGATTTCAGCAATTAATTTAAATTCTTTTTCTTTCAAACCTCTTGTCGTCATAGCAGCACTACCTATTCTAATGCCAGATGTAATAAATGGAGACTCAGTATCAAAAGGAATTGTATTCTTATTACATGTGATATGAATTTCATCAAGTACTTTTTCAGCAACTTTTCCAGTTAATCCAAACGAAGATTTTACATCAACTAAAATTAAATGATTATCCGTACCATCTGAAATAATTTTTACACCATGTTCTTTTAAATTATCAGACATGGCTTTCATATTTTTAATAATTTGTTTTTGATAATCTTTAAACTCTGGTTGTAATGCTTCATAAAAACATTGTGCTTTAGCAGCAATAACATGCATCAATGGCCCACCCTGAATACCAGGGAAAACGACTTTATTAATCTTTTTAATTAACTCATCACTATTAGTTAAAATAATACCTCCTCTTGGACCTCTTAAAGTTTTATGTGTTGTAGAAGTAACAACATCTGCATAAGGAAATGGACTAGGATGTAATCCAGCCGCTACAAGGCCAGCAATATGAGCCATATCAACCATTAAATATGCTCCCACTTTATCAGCAATTTTTCTAAATCTTTCAAAATCAATAACTCTAGAATATGCACTACATCCAGCAATAATCATTTTAGGTTTTTCTTCTAATGCAATTTTTTCCAATTCATCATAATCAATCATTCCAGTACCTTCTGAAACATTATAAGAAACAACATCGTAATCAAGTCCAGAAAAATTAATTGGATGTCCATGCGTTAAATGTCCACCATGAGATAAATTCATACCCATAACCTTATCACCATGATTAATTAAAGCTCTATAAACAGCCATATTAGCACTACTACCGGAATGTGGCTGAACATTAGCAAATTTACAATCAAAAAGTTGACATGCATACTCAATAGCTTTCTTCTCAAAAATATCTATATATTGGCATCCACCATAATATCTTTTTCCAGGATAACCCTCAGCATATTTATTGGTAAGAATACTACCCTGCAATTTTAATATATCCTTAGAAACATAATTCTCAGAAGCAATTAACTCAATATTTTCTTCTTGTCTCTTTACTTCTTTTCTTAAAGCATTACTTAACACTTTATCCATTTTCAACACCTCACTATAATATATAATAACAAACTTATAACTTTTAAGCAACGAAAAATTATTTTACAAAATTGACAACAACGTCAAAAAAAACAATTCAATATAATACAAATATGCTATAATTAAAATAGAAAGGAGAAGCGTATGGAAACTAAAAAAAATTATACAATAGTAATAGTAATACTTGCATTACTAATAGTCGGATTAGGAGGATACATAGTATACGATAAAACGGCTGCAGAAAAGACTATAAACACTGACAATCAACAAAAAAGTACAGAAAATAAAGAGGACAAAAAATGTTCTAGTATTGAACCATTAAGACTTGATAGTACAGAAGTTGATGCCTTAGAAAAAGTAATTTATAGTGGAACAATATATGAAGAAGGCAATAATTTATTTTTCAGTGATAAGGAAGTAACATATGATGAAATAAGCGAAAAATTAGCTAATAATGGAAGGTCTCCTGAAATAACTGGACCACAAACATTACATTTTATTGTATCAGCCTACAAAGAAGGTAATAAATATACAGCAATCACAAAAGTAATATTCCCTGAGTCATATGGTAAAGCAACATATGATATGATTTTCTATGCTGATTATGCCAGAACAAAACGTTTGACAGACATATATCAAGATCAAAATATGGGTGGTAATGCTCCACTTACACTTGAGAATATGAGAAAAGGAGCAACTTATGAATTAACCTTTACCAATAACGCTGGTGAATACAAATTCGTATCCTCTAAACCAATAAATAACTAACAAAGGAGAAAAATGGAAAACAAAAATAATAGTAAATTTTACATCATGATATTTATTTTATGTTTATTAGTATTAGCATTATGTGGATACATTGTCTACGGCAAAACACAAAATAATAAAGGAGCGGAAAATATAGACAAAAATAAAGGAAAGGATAGCGTTGAAACAAGAAAAATATCAAAATTAGACAATTCCAAAGATTGGGTATACGATGCAGAATATCAAAAAAATACAACTGCAGATTCCTATTCAACAGCATTTAAAACATATTATGCTAAAGATATTGTAGTACCATACATCAATATAAACTCACAATACGCTAAAACTTCCAACGAAGAAATAAAAAGCGTATTTGATAATCTTATTCAAAAATATAACGATGGTGTAAATAATAAAATAACTTATATCGATAATTGTAATTATCAAAAAAATATTAACGATGATTACATATCAACTGTACTAACATATGGCATTGGCGGTACAGATATCATTCATCAAAATTACTATACATACAATATAAGTCTAAAAACAGGAAATGAATTAACATATGAAGAAGCATACAAAATTGTTGGTATAGACTCAAATAACATTGAAGCTAAAGTTGAAAGTGCAATTACTAATGTAATGAAAGAAAAATTACAAAGCTTTAAAGATCCAAAAACAGAAAACGGCAATGGTATAGATTATCCAGATGGAACAAACCTTGATACTTATAACAACAAAAGTATTGAAAATTATAAAAGTACCCTTAGCAATAAATCATTAAAATATTTCATTTCTGATAATAAAAAACTAAATATTATTGTTAAATTAAGTATTCCTGCTGGTACAGGAGAATTTGATACAATTATCACTGTCGAATAAAAAAAGTCCTACAAGTTATATTGAAAAATTATCTCAATATAATTCAGGGCTTTTTTTATACCATGTTTTAATATCATAATAATATTTAAACAAGTATTATTTATCAAAAAATTAAGTATTTAATAACTTGTTAATGAACTTTTCTCTGTCATATTTAATTTTTCTCTTTTGCCATTTTATAACTTTAGAAATCTCTAAAATCACAAAAGATGTATACCCATCTTTTGTACATCTAGCACTATCAATTACCTCAATATTTACTAATGTACATCATCTTCAATATAATCTCCAAGTATTCCATCAACCTCATTTACATCAAATGAATTATGAAGATACCCTATAAAATAGGTAATTTTATCATCATTATACTTTTTCCACAAGTTAATATCGTTTTTTTCCTTCTCCAACAATTGATAAGCCAAAGTCAGTTCCTTTTAACAAGCAAATTTCATGATTACCTAAAACTGATTTAATATTGTTCTCTATCAACAAATCTATACACTCTTTTGAATTTGGACCAATATTGATAGAATCTCCTAAGCATATCATTTCATCAACATCTTGAGTTTTAATATCTTCAAATATAGTCTCTAAAGCTTCCAGATTTCCATGAATATCAGTTATAATAGCTACAGGTTTTTTTCATACTCACCAGCCCTTTTAATATATTTTTAAATTTATAATCAAATTTCCATTTAAAACTATCACTGCTTTATTATAACAATTTTTATATATAAAAATAAAAATCAGTCATATTTCAGACTGAAAATGTATTTAAAGTTCAAATAATTTGAACAAATTAATCAATGGTGGAGCTGAGGAGAATCGAACTCCTGTCCGAAAATAAAGCTACATAAACTTCTACAAGCTTAGTTAACTAATTACTCTTATATACCATCCAAGTAGTTAACGACCAAGACAATATACCAGCCAATTAATTCTTCCTATTTTCTAGGCAAAAAATAGTTATAATCTACTAAAATGAACCTTCTATAATTTCGTAGATAAAAATTAAAGAAAGCGCAGACCTATATTATTATTAGGCAAAAGCAACAGCTTGGCGAGTACCAAACATGTTAGCAACTGCATTTTTTAAATTTTTTGCATTTATTTTTTTGTGTCCGTGACGTGGACATTCGACTTGCCATCTATGCTCTAATATTCCCGTCGAAACCAAATCAGCCCCATGTGAGAAGATTATAACATAAAATAATATTTTTTTCTACAAAAACATACAACTAAATATTGAAAAACTTAAAAAAAAAGAAATTAACAAACACATTATATGTAAAATAATGTATTCATATTACAAAAAGTGCAAGGAAAAAGTACTAATACTTTTTTAAGTTCTTTAGTACTTCCCTTTTAATATCTCTCTCTTTTATAGTCTCTCTTTTATCATAATCCTTTTTACCGCGACATACACCTAATAAAACTTTTAGTTTATTATCTTTAAAATACAGTTTAATAGGAACCAAAGTTAATCCCTTAACTTCAATTGCCTGTTGCAACTTCTTTATCTCTTTTTTATGAAGTAACAACTTTCTACTTCTACTTTCATCATGATTAAAAATATTACCTTCTTTATATTGCCCAATAAACATATTAAGAAGATAAACTTCATTATTTTTAATAATTCCATAGCAGTCCTTTATATTACAATTACCTGCTCGAACAGATTTTATCTCTGTACCAGTAAGCACAATACCAGCCTCATATGTTTCCTCAATAAAATAATCATGATTTGCTTTTCTATTAAAAATTTCCATTCTATCACTCTCCCGATAATCCCCATATAAGCTCCGGATACCTAGAGCTTACAATACCTTTATAATATTCATAATAACTCATATAATTAGGCAATATAACATTATCTAATTTACTATATGGATAAACCCTAAAATTTTTATAATTATCCGTATGCGTATAAGTAAGATCTGCTTTAGGTTCTTCAATACTAATTGTAACACTATCATCAATATCTACAACCTTTTTAATAGTAACCTCCATCATTAATCCTGTGAGACGCTCAATTCCAACTTGAGCAGAAATAAAATTACCAAGGGAATATATCACAAATGTCTTGCCATCATTAATATATTCAACAGGTTCAACAACATGAGGATGAGCCCCAATTATTAAATTAACACCTAAAGAAGACAAATAATTAGCAATTTCTGCTTGTTGCTGCGAAACATTTAAAGAATATTCTGTACCCCAATGCATAGCAACAATAATAACATCCGCCAAATCTCGTACTTTAGCTATGTCATTAGCCGCTTTCTCTGGAGAATATACATTATTTAAATATTCTTTTCCAGCCGGAGTTTCCAAACCATTAGTCCAAGTTGTATATGAAAAAAATGCATAAGAAATACCATTTATATCATAAATACGGACTTGATCTCTATCTTCATAAGAAGTCCATTGACCAGATGATACCACATTTTCCTTACTTTTCCAATAATTAACAGAATTAATTACCCCAGCTTCTCCTTTATCCATAGTATGATTAGTAGCAAGAGAAACAAGATTAAAACCAGCATCCAAAAATGCATCCCCAACTTCATTAGGCGAATTAAATCTAGGATAATTAGAATAGCCTAATTCTTTACCACCTAAAATAGTTTCTTGATTATAATATTTCAAATCATATTTACTAACAATTGGTTTAATATACTGTAACATTGGTTTAAAATCATAACTACCATCACTTTGCAAAGCATCCAAATAAACACCACTATGTATCAAAGCATCACCAACCATAAATACCTTTGCCTCATAAACTTTTGGAACTTTAACTTCCTCTTTTTCTTCTACAGTTGATTTAGGATTATCAACATTTTTAGAATGGTAGTTAAATTTTAAAAAAAGTACTAATAAAACAAAAAGAAGAATAAAAGGCAACAAAATCCACCATAATTTCTTCATTTTCCTTTTTATTCTTCTCCTAGGAGCCATAACTACACCTTCTTTACTACCTCAAAATCTATAGTTTTATCTTCTTTAGAAGCTCTAACAACTCTAACTTTAACTCTCTCACCAATAGAGTATTTAACATGACTTTTTTCACCAGTTAAAGTCATACGTTCTTCATCATAATTAAAGAAGTCTGGCATATCACGTAAAGGAACCAACCCTTCTACTAAATTATCAAGTTCAACAAACATACCAAAACTAGTAACCGAAGAAATCATACCTTCGAATTCTTCACCGATATGATTTTCCATATATTCAGCCATTTTCATATCTTCAACTTCACGTTCACAGTCAACTGAAGCTCTTTCTCTATCTGAAGAATGTTCAGCAATATAAACTAACTTTTCTTCCCACTTATGAATAGTAGCATTATCTAACTTATTTTCAAATAAATATGTTCTAAGCAAACGATGAACAGTTGTATCAGGATAACGCCTGATAGGAGAAGTAAAATGTGTATAGCAAGAACTTGCCAAACCATAATGTCCTAAATTTTCAGGTCTATATACAGCCTTTTGCATACATCTTAATAACAAACTAGATAATATCTTATACTCAGGCTTATCTTCAAGAGACTTAAGAATTCTCTGCATAGTAGTTGGTTTAGTATCTTTAATATCACCTGGAACTTGATAACCCAAATTACTAACAAAACCTAAAAAGCTACGAATTTTTTCTTCTTTTGGAACTTCATGTACACGATAAATAAAAGGTAAATTCATAAAGTAAATATGTGTAGCCACACATTCATTAGCAGCGATCATAAAGTCTTCAATCAAATTTTCACCAGTTCCACGTTCACGAACAGTAATTTCAGTAGGTTTGCAATTCTCATCAACTAATATTTTTGCCTCATCTATATCAAAATCAATATATCCTCTTTTTACCTTAGCTTTTCTTAAAATTTTAGCAAGTTCCGCCATTATTTTTAAAGTATCAGCATAAGGTTCATATCCATCTGGAACAACATTTTTCTCTAAAATACTATTGACCTTTTTATAAGTCATTTGAATCCTAGATTTAATAACACTAGGAAATATTTCATAATCGATCTGTTTACCAGTACTATCAAACTCCATAACACAAGAAATGGCTAAACGATCAACATTAGGATTCAAAGAACAAATTCCATTAGAAAGTTCATGAGGTAACATTGGTATAACTCTATCAACCAAATAAACACTTGTACCTCTCTCCATTGCTTCCATATCAAGTGGAGATCCTTCTTTAACATAATAACTAACATCAGCAATATGTACACCTAATTTATAATGACCATTAGCAAACTTCTCTATTGAGATGGCATCATCAATATCCTTTGTATCATCACCATCAATAGTAAAAATAACCTCATCACGTAAGTCACGTCTACCTTCATACTCCTCTGGTAACACTTCCATATTGATATGTTCTACTTCTTCCTTTACATCATCTGGAAAAACAGTATTAATATTATACTTATAAACAATTGATAAAATATCAACCCCAGGATCATTTTTATGCCCAATTATTTCTACGACCTTACCTTCATATTTCAAATTATTATTAATTTTCTTAACAAGTTCAACAACAACTTTATGTCCATCAACAGCATTCAAAGTCTTATCTTTAGGTATCTCAATATTAAGCTTAATTCTATTATCATCTAATTTAATATGACCTTTACCCTTATCATCAAAAGTAATTTCACCGATATATCTTTGTACCTGTCGTTTAATAACTTTTAAAATACGACCCTCTAGTCTATCTAAATTCATCTTACTAGTAATTTCAACTAATACTACATCATCATGAATTGCTCCATTCATATTTTCTAATGCTACATAAACATCATCATCTAAACCAGGAACTTCAACAAAGCCAAAACCCTTCTTATTAGTTCTCATTACACCTTTTCTTAAATGACTTTTTTCTAGCATCATATATTTATCTTTATTAGAATGATATACAATAACCTCATCAGTTAGTTTTCTAAGTTCATCATTAAGTTCTTTAGCTTCCTCTACAGTCTTAATATGTAACAAATCATGTAACTCATAAATATCAAGAGCCTTATCACTGTTTTTTAAAATATTTAGAATATCATCCCTCACAAAATCACCCTCTATTCCATTCTAAAATTATTATACCGCATTTTCAATAATATCACTAGCATTTTTTCTTCAGTAAATGACAAGTTAAAGAAAAAACACACTTATAAATAAAAAAACATATAGAATTCTATATGTCAAGAAAACAGTAATTAATTTTAAACAAACATAGCTACTAGACAAATAACAAAGAAACTAAGTCCTAAAATCAATGTAATACGACTAATAACTAGTTCTGATCCACGTTCTTTTCTTTTTGAAAACAAATCTGAATTGCCACCAGATAAAATTTGAGTAGCACTTTCTGCCTTACCTGATTGAAGAAGAACTATGATAATTAATAAAATGGAAATAATTAAAAGTATCTTTTCCATAAAGCACCTCCGTTTTAACAATAACTATAATATCATAAATATCATTTAGTTGCAACTAATGAAGAATCTTTTTTACTTTGATATTAACAAATTCACCAATTGATTCATCTTTTTTTTCATGTACTTCTTCTAATAAAGTATTTAAAAACACTGGTGAATTAGTACAATTCTTAACCCAGGCAAATAACTGTTTCTTCTCTTGTGAAGAAAACTCATTATCATACTGCATCATAAAGAATAACATTTTAGAAATAACAAAATTAAAAGTCGTATTATTTTTACCCGCTAAATCTCCCGAAAAATATCTCTGATATTTATCCATATCACACAAATGTAAAAAGTCATTTGTATATATATAACTACCTTTATTAACATCACTAACAAGTATACTATTATCAGTTAAATCTCCAAAGTCTAAAGCAAGTTCGAGTATCGAATCAAATAAATCTGAACAGGTAAACTCAGTAGGTCTTTTATATAATGATGTTCCTTTCTTTTTGGGGATATCAACCGCATCCAAGTAATTCATAACATAACCAGCGAAATTTCCATCAATATCTGAAAAAGTATCAATCGGATTAGTTATTCTTCTTAAATTTAAGTTGTCTGAAAATACAATTGCCTTATCATAAGTCATTAACCCTTTTTTTCTACGTAATGTAACATCATACTTTAACAACTTTAATGCCCTATCACCATATCTAAAAACAACGCCATCATGACCAGCACCAATTTTTTCTAATACATGAATATTAGGAATAACCTCATGAGAACTATCTAAAATAATACTCTCAGTATTAGCCATTAAGTTTTCCTACTACCTCATCAACACTTAAATTAATACTTTCATTATCTGTTCTCTTTTTATATTCAACCATTCCATCTACTGCACCCTTACCAACAACAACACGATAAGGTATACCAATTAAATCAGTGTCTTTAAACTTAACACCAGCTCTTAAATCTCTATCATCTAACATAACTTCAACACCTAATGAAGTCAATTTATCATACAATTCATTAGCGACCCTAACTTGTACTCCATCTTTCATATTTACTATGATAATAGATGCTTTATATGGAGCAATTTCCTCTGGGAAAACAATGCCATTATCATCATTGTTTTGTTCAACAATAGCGGCCATTATTCTGCCTACCCCTATACCATAAGAGCCCATAGTAACAACACATTCTTTATTATTTTCATCCAAATATGTTAAGCCTAATTTATCAGCATACTTAGTACCAAGTTTAAATAAATTACCAACTTCAATTCCTCTTTTAAAGTATAATTTACCTGAACAACATGGACAAGTATCGCCTTCTACAACATTACTAATATCCTCTACCATATCATATTTGATATCAGAAACATTAGCGTTTATATAATGATAGCCTTCCTTATTAGCTCCACAACAGAAATTCTTCATAGTTAAAACTTCTTTATCCACAACTACTTTACAATTTAAACCTATCGGACCTGTAAAACCAGGAACAGCATTACTCTTCATAATTAGCTCATCATCAGCAAAGCCAAACTCACTGACACCAAATAATTTACAAACTTTATTTTCATTTAATGATCTATCGCCCCTTACAAAGAAAGCAACTAACTCTCCAGAAACATTCATAAGTAAAGCCTTAACAGACTTTTTAACATCAAGTTTCAAGTAATTACATACATCTTCTATTGTTTCTTGATGAGGAGTTTCTACCATTTCCATCTTCTTTTCTTCTTCATCACATGGAATGATTGTATTACTAGCAACTTCCATATTTACAGCATAATCGCATTTATCACATAAAACTAAAATATCTTCACCAATATCAGTAACAGCTTGATATTCTTCAGACAAAGTACCACCCATGGCACCAGTATCAGCTTTAACAATTCTATATTCAAGACCAAGTCTATCATAAATATTATTATACGCTTTCTTCATAACAGCGTAACTTTCGTCAAGTCCTGATTCATCTTTATCAAAAGAATAGGCATCTTTCATGATAAATTCTCTAACTCTAATAAGTCCAAATCTTGGTCTAGTCTCATCTCTAAACTTATCAGCTTGTTGATACAAAGTAAAATGTAAATCTTTATAACTTTGTACCATACTCTTAGCCGCAATAGTAAATAACTCTTCATGAGTAGGTCCAAGTACATAAGGTTTATCATATCTATCATTTAAATTAAACATATCATTACCAAATGCTTCAGTTCTTCCACATGTATCATATACTTCTCTAGGTATCAAAGAAGGCATTAATAACTCTTGGGCACCAGCTTTATCCATTTCATCTTTTACAATATAACGAATCTTATCAAGAACCCTAAGTCCTAAAGGTAAAAACATATAAATACCAGAACTAACCTTCTTAATCATTCCAGAACGAACTAGTAAATTACCAGATTTACTATCTTCATCTTTTACATCTTCGCGTAATGTGAAAAAATAACTTTTACTTAATTTCATAATTATCCCTCCTAAAACAAAAAGAATGATACCTATAAGGAGTGCAAGTAGCACGGTACCATCCTTTATTTAACTCAAAATTTATAACGATGCATAAACACCGGAAGTAAAAACTTCTTCAAGAAAGGTAGGAATTATATTAGATTATAATTAAGTTCACACTATCCTTAATTCACTATCTATAAGAGCTAATACAATTATGGCCTTTCCAATGAATTTAAAACTGATAATATTCTATTATCTTTTTATAAAAATGTCAATAATAACTAGCTAAGTTCTTCTTCAATTCTCATCAATTGATTGTACTTACAAATTCTATCTGTTCTAGACATAGAACCAGTTTTTATTTGACCTAAATCAAGTCCTACTGCTAAATCAGCAATAGTTGTATCTTCAGTCTCTCCTGAACGATGTGAAATAATAGTCTTATAACCATGTTCTTTAGCAAGCTTAATAGTATCTAAAGTCTCAGTAATCGTACCAATTTGATTTACTTTAAGTAAAATCGCATTACCAGCATGAATGTCAATACCTTTTTGAAGATATTTGATATTAGTAACGAACAAATCATCTCCTACTAATTGAATCCTATCTCCTAAACGTTCAGTAATTTTTTTAAATCCTTCCCAATCATTTTCATCAACCGGATCTTCTATTGATACAATTGGATAAGTATTAACAAGTTCCTCATAAAAATCAATTAATTGATCAGCAGTTAAATCCTTACCATCAATATGGTAATAACCATCTTTATAAAATTCAGAAGCAGCTGCATCTATTGCTAATTTAACATCCTTTAAAGGCTCATATCCAGCCTTTTTAATAGCTTCCAATATAAGTTCAAATCCTTCAGCATTTGAGCCTAAATTAGGAGCAAAGCCACCCTCATCACCTACTCCAGTAAAATAACCTTTTTCATTCAAAACTTTCTTCAAAGAGTGGAACACTTCAGCCCCAACTCTAACTCTCTCATGAATAGTATCACGCTGTGGAATAATCATAAACTCTTGAAAATCTAAATTATTATCAGCATGAGCACCACCATTAATAATATTCATCATTGGATAAGGTAGACTTCTACCATCACCTACATACGCATATAAAGGTTTACCAGCACTAATAGCACTAGCTTTTAAACAGGCTATAGATACACCAAGTATGGCATTAGCTCCAAGTCTAGATTTAGTCTCAGTACCATCAAGTTCAATCATAGTTTTATCAATTAATTCTTGATTAGCCGCATCCATACCAATTACTTTATCACGAATGATAGTATTAACATTATTAACTGCATTTAAAACACCTTTTCCACCATATCTACTACCACCATCACGCATTTCCAAAGCTTCTCTTTCACCAGTAGAAGCTCCAGATGGAACAATTGCTCTACCTAAAACATCATTTTCAAGTATAACATCAACCTCAACTGTAGGGTTACCTCTTGAATCAAGGACCTCTCTACCTTTAACATCTTTAATTATCATTTTTTAATTCCTCCACTTTATCCTTAAATTCCTTACCACGAACTTCACATTCCTTATATTGATCCCAAGATGCTGAAGCTGGACTTAATAATATAACATCACCTATATTCGATACTTCAACACACTTATCAAATCCATCACTTAAATGCTCATAAATATAAGTAGGTATATTCAAACCATTTCCAAATTCAAGAACTCTTTCTCTGCATTGCCCAATTCCAATAATACTTTTAACATGTTTCATATAAGGACCCAATTCATTAAAATCCTGTCCTCTTTCCAGTCCCCCAAGTATCAATACAATAGGCTTTTCAAAAGATGATAACGCAATTTGCGTACACTTAATATTAGTAGCTTCTGTATCATTATAAAATAATCTACCATCAACAGTATCAACATATTCAAGTCTGTGTTCAACACCTCTAAAATTAGTAATAACCTCTTCTATAACATCATTAGTAACACCAAACTCTTTAGCTATCATAATGGCTCCCATACAGTTTTCTAAATTATGTTTACCAGCTATAAATACTTTAGTAGTATCCATTACTTTATCGCCATAATAGTAAATAGCCCCATCACTTAAATAGCAACCATTAATTTCTCTACTACTAGAAAAATACTTAACAGTAGACTTTATATCCTTTGTTGCTTTTATGACATCTTCATTATCTATATTAAGAATCGCTATATCAAAAGCAGTTTGATTTTGAAATAATTTTGCTTTAACTCTTTTATAATTATCATAAGTCTTAAAAAAATCTATATGAGCAGGACTCAAATTAGTCATTAAAGCAATATGTGGATTAAACTTAGACATATTTTCAAGTTGCTGGCAAGAAACTTCCATAACAACAATATCTCCGTCTTTTAATTTATCTAATATACTACAAAATGGATAACCTATATTACCAGTTAAGTATACCTTTTCTCCAAATGCTTTCTTCATCAATTCATAAGTAAGTGTAGTTGTTGTTGTTTTACCATTAGTACCTGTAATTCCAATAACTGTAACTCCTTTTGGTAATAGTCTATAAGCCATCTCTGCCTCATTTATAACTTCTATTCCCAATTCATGAGCCTTAAGTACATATTTATGATTTATTGGTACTCCAGGGTTTTTAATCAAATAATTAAATGAGCTATCAAGCAAATCATCAGGATGACCTCCAAATACCAATTGAACGCCAAGTTCTCGCAATTCCTTAATTTGCTCACTATCTAACTTACTTTCTTCTTTGCCATCATTTAAAATAACTTGATTACCTCTACTAGCTAAAACTTTTGCGGCCCAATAACCACTGCGTGCCAAACCTAATATTAATACTTTATTGTTTTTAAACATCTTATCACCAATATAATTATACTACGAAAAAAAAGTTTTAACTACCATAAATTACTTATATATTATTGAAAGAAGCAAAAAAAATATGCTATAATAAGAAAAAGATGGAGAGGGAAAATATGAAAATAGTAACATTAAATCAACAACAATTTGATAGATATGCTAAAGCACATAGATATAGAAACTATTATCAGACTTCAGCATATGGTAATTCAATGTTAAAATTTGGATATAATGTCCATTATTTTGGTATTGTTGATGGAACTAACTCTCTAATAGGAGCAACTTTAATCTTATACAAAGAAGTATTCATGAGCAACAAAATAGCCTATGCTCCACGTGGTATACTATTTGACTTTTCTGATTCTGTCAAAGTTAAAAAATTGGTTGAATGCTTAAAAAATCTCCTAGGAAAACAAGGCTTCATGTTATTAAGAATGGACCCATATATTCCAATAAGTATTCACAGTTGTGATGGAAATCTAATTAATTTAAACAATCAAGAAAGTGTAATATTAGAAAACCTTGCCACTGCTAAATTTGAATATAAAGGAAAAAATCTATATTTTGAAAATGAAAAGCCAAGATGGGAAGCACTAGTATTACTAAATAAAAGTAATGATGCTTTATTTGAAAGTTTTGATAAAAGGACAAGAAACAAGATTAGAAAAGCCAACAATTTAGGAATAGAAGTATATAAAGATACTACCAAAAACATTAAAGATTTATATGAGTTTGTAAAAAGAAAAGATAAGAAGCCAATAAAATACTATGAAGAACTAATTAAAAATTTTCAGGATAATATAGATGTATATTATGCACAAATAAATACTGAAGTATTTATTATAAATAGCAGAAAAATGTATGAAAATGAATTATTAAATAATGAACAGTTAGCTGAACAAATTCAAAGTTATGAAGCAAATGACCGTGAACGTGGAAACATTTTAAATAAAAAAATGGAATCTGACAAATTGATTGCTACATACAAAAATAATATGTTATTAGCAACAGATCTCTTAAAAAAATATCCAAATGGGATGACAATTGGAGGAGCACTAGTCATTAATTTTGACAACGCCGCCTATATTGTAACAGATGGCTTCAACGAAAAATTTTCATCATTAAATGCTAGTTATTTAATAAAATGGAAAATGATTACCGATTACAATTCATTAGGCTATAAATACCTAAATATGAATGCTGTTGTCGGTGAATTTACTAAAAAAAATCCATATTCTGGTTTAAATGAAATGAAATTAGGATTTAATACAATAGTAACAGAGTATATAGGTGAATTTGACTTAGTATTAAACAATTTTACTTATAACCTATACAAAAGTTTTAACAAAAACAAATAAAATAACCATTTACGGTTATTTTTTTTAACAAAAAAAGTAGTTTTACAAAACAACTACTTTTAAACTTCATAAAATTATTAACCAATAATTTCAGTAACGTTACCAGCACCAACAGTACGTCCACCTTCACGGATAGAGAATTTAGTACCTTGTTCAAGTGCGATTGGGTGAATTAATTCAACCTCAATATTAACGTTATCACCTGGCATAACCATTTCAGTACCTTCTGGTAAAGTAATTACA
>ULWY01019573.1_pt1 | contig 102796 bp, 99 predicted proteins | sample 1960761 | NCBI WGS metagenome assembly ULWY01 (sample SAMEA4835824, study PRJEB28245) | human gut metagenome | biome: gut microbiome; material: fecal sample | place: Denmark | collected 2008 | reverse complement strand
ATTTTTAATCAGGATTGCGAACTTGTTTCGCAACTACCTATTCAATCAACAGTGACATGTATTACGTTACGCCAAAATGTCTGTTCTGTCAACTGAATTTTCACAATTATTTAATTTTTTGTACAATTTTTAGAACATAAGGTTAATAAAGTAATAACCTAAAGAGGTTCCGATTGCTGCAAGAGCGTATGTATAAATGGCTTCTTTTTCCTTTTCCATAACGCTTCTGATCGCAATAAACATCAGAATTGCGGAAAAAGCGGCAGCAGCGCCCGTGAACCAGCTTCCGATCTCCATGAAGAAGCTGATGTTGAAAACGCGGAAGACCCAACTGATGATAGCTGCAGGAACACCTGCAAGTTCTCTTAATGAAAAGACCGCGAGTGCCTTGCGATAATCAAAATTCGTTTTGAAAAGTACAGAAGAAACGAACCAGATCATTAATGCGAACAGAGCAGCAGCAGCAATCTCTCCTAAAATATCTGTAAGTACGGAACTGAGATAATCGCTGAATTTGTAATATTTAAAATAGCCGCCTGTCAATATGCTCAGAATACCGAGAATAGCATCTGTAAGACCACCAACGCCGATCAGGATCAGTGCAAGTGATAAAGAATCTGACTTCATAAAAGCCTGCGTAGTTTCTACAGGACTTTTAAGAACACCAAGCGCCAGATCTTTAATATGGTTTACGATCTCCTGTCCCTGTTTGCTGGTGTTTGACTGTTGCTGTTCTGAACCGTTATTTGATGAGGCAGCAACTGGCATAACAGCAGTTTCAACTGTTGACTGCGCCATATTCTGGCAGTTACAGATTTCTCCATCCTCTAAGGGTCTTCCACAATTTGGACAATTTGTCATATGATTTACTCCTCCTCATAAGTGCTGATATATTGAACTTTTATTTTTTGTTCCTGCTTATGTTAACATAATACACAAGATCAAACAAGTGTAAGTTTGGCGTAATAGACGGGTGTATTTTGCTGATTTTACACTTTACATATCATAAACCGGAATGCGATATCGTATTGCATCTGTTGTCAAAACAGTGTATAATCAGTAAGCAGTGAAAATTTTAACAAAAGTTTTTGTTTATAACTGATAAAATAATAAGGAATAGGAGAGCAGAACAATGAGTAAAAAGACGACTGTTTTAATGATTCTGGATGGTTATGGACTCAATGAGAGAAAGGATCATAATGCTGTAGCAGAGGCAAATACCCCTGTAATGGACAAACTTATGAAAGAGTATCCTTTTGTAAAGGGTAAGGCGAGCGGAATGGCTGTAGGTCTTCCGGAAGGACAGATGGGCAATTCTGAAGTAGGACATCTGAACATGGGTGCAGGAAGAATCGTATACCAGGAACTTACAAGGATCACAAAGGAAATTCAGGATGGTACTTTCTTTGAAAATCCTGCATTACTGGAAGCAGTAGAGAACTGTAAGGCAAAGGACTCTGCACTGCATTTATTCGGACTTTTATCTGATGGCGGTGTTCACAGTCATAATACACATTTATATGGTCTGTTGGAACTTGCCAAGAAAAAGGGACTTTCCAAAGTATATGTACATTGCTTCCTTGATGGACGTGATACACCACCTGCTTCAGGTAAAGGCTATGTAGAAGAACTCGAAGCTAAGATGGCAGAGATCGGTGTGGGCAAGGTAGCTTCCGTAATGGGACGTTATTATGCAATGGACAGAGATAATAACTATGATCGTGTGAAACTTGCATATGATGTTATGACTACAGGTGAAGGCAAGAGTGCAGCTTCCGGTCCTGCTGCAATCCAGCAGTCTTATGATGATGGTAAAACAGATGAATTCGTTATTCCTACAGCAGTAGTTGAGAATGGACAGCCTGTTGCTACGATCAAGGATGGTGATTCCATTATCTTCTTTAACTTCAGACCTGACCGCGCAAGAGAAATGACAAGATGTTTCTGTGATGATGACTTCAAGGGATTCGACAGAAAGAGACTAGATGTTAAATTTGTATGCTTCTCAGATTATGATTCAACAATTCCTAATAAGTCTGTTGCATTCCATAAGATCGCAGTAACAAATACATTTGGTGAATGGCTTGCCGCTCATAATATGACACAGGCAAGAATTGCTGAAACAGAGAAATATGCACATGTTACTTTCTTCTTTAATGGCGGCGTGGAAGAACCTAACAAGGGTGAAGACAGAGTACTGGTTCCTTCTCCTAAGGAAGTAGCTACTTATGATCTTAAGCCGGAAATGAGCGCATATAAGGTATGCGACAAGTTAGTAGAAGCAATCAAATCCGAGAAATATGATGTGATCATTATTAACTTTGCAAACCCTGATATGGTAGGCCATACAGGTGTTGAAGCTGCTGCAATCAAGGCAATTGAGGTAGTGGATGAGTGCGTAGGCAAGGCTGTAGATGCATTATTGTCTGTAAATGGTACTATGTTTATCTGTGCTGACCATGGTAATGCAGAGCAGTTAGTTGATTATGAGACAGGAGCACCTTTCACTGCTCATACAACCAATCCTGTTCCGTTCATTCTGGTAAATTATAATAAAGAATATACCCTGAGAGAGGGCGGCTGCCTTGCAGATATCGTACCTACTCTGATTGAAACAATGGGTATGGAGAAACCGGTTGAAATGACAGGTCAGTCATTATTGATCAGAAAATAGTCATAGACCGAAATGTGAATATTTATCTAAAAAGGCCAAATCTGTTTGAGGATTTGGCTTTTTTGTGTTTTGCTCACAATTCTATATTAAACTTAAAATAATAGTAAATTATGGAAATAATCTGATAAATATGCTAAACTGTTCTACATGGGGGAAGTTTATCAGGGAGATGAGGTTGTGATAAATATGAGAATAGGATATGTTTTATTGATTTTAAGCATACTTTTTGTGTGCCTGTGGTTTACTTATGTGAGTGTACAGAGTAAAGAATATTACCGCAGGGCATTTCGGATGCTGATGTGGTCCGGGGTGATCATGTATATCAATCATCTGTATGGTATTTCTATGGAAGAGGGGGTTATTCCCTGTTCAAATGGAATGATAATAGCAGAAAGAATGATCCATTATATTTCAACAGTTTCGGTATATGCATTGTATGCATATTTTATGTTGTGTCTGCTGGATCAGTTTCATTATTTCCCAATGTGGAGAAAACTGTTATTCTTTGCACCGGCGATCATTATGGATCTCATGATCATATCTTCACCATTAACTCATCTGGTCTTTTACATGCAGGATGGGATCGTCTACAGAGGAGGTCTGTTCTGGCTTTTGATGCTGGTAAGAGGTTCTTATGCAGTAGGAGCGACTATACGGGGACTTGCCAGAAGACGATTACTGCCTAAGATATTTGGACAATGTGTGATTGTTGTAGCAGTTTTTGCAGTTGTTCAATTCCTGACATTTGTTGTTCTGAAAGATGAGACACTGTATTATTCCATGTTGATCGTTAATATTGTATTATTCCTGCTGGCATTGACAGTGGTTGAATTTTATAAGGACACTTATACAGGTCTGCTTAACCGTGAGGCTTATGAACAGTATACAAAGCGAGATATATATGAACGCAGTAATAAAGCAGTCTACCTGATCAAATTAAAAAATTATACGTATTTAAAAGAAAACTGCCATGAAGTGTCTATAATCGAGATCATCAAAGAACTGGCAGAATGTATTAAGGAATATTCCATGCTGACATCTATCTATTATATTGGAATAGGCAGATTTGTAGTGATTGTACATAAAAGAGATCATTTTTCAGAACAGGATTTTCTGGATAAGTTAAAAGCACGTATGGAGGATACTTTCCTGCTTAATGGTGCAGATATTCATTTATATTTGTTTGTTGCAGTGATCAATCTGGAAAGTAGTAAAATAAACAGAAAAAATTATAAACGTTACTTTGCTGCCTGTGATGACATGAGATACAATAGTAATGAACCTGTTGAAGTCATACAGGGAGACAGTTTCGGAATTGACCAGTTACAACGATACCGCAGTATAGAGGAAGCCATTGAAAGAGCACTGGTAGAAAAAGAATTCAGGATGTTCTATCAGCCGATCATTGAGGCTTCAACGGGCAGAATTATTTCGGCAGAAGCCCTGATCAGATTAAATGACAGAGTATTGGGATTTGTTTCACCGGAAGAATTTATACCGATATCAGAGAGCAATGGTAAGATTCATGAAGTCAGTGAGTATGTAATTGATACGGTATTCCGTTTTATAAAAGAACATAATCTGCAAAATCTGGGAGTTGAATTCATAGAATTAAATTTATCGGTCATGCAGTGCATGGATAAGAAACTGTCTCAGAAACTGGAATATTATCTGAACAAGTATGATGTAGATCCTAAACATATTAATCTGGAAATTACAGAAACCGCAACTAATTTTGATGAGAAGAGGCTTAGAACACAGCTTCAGAAATTGAAAAATCTGGGATTTACGTTTTCCTTGGATGATTATGGTACTGGTTATTCCAATCTGGTCCGTGTGCTGGAATATCCGGTTGATATTATAAAACTGGATAAGAGCATCGTATGGAGTGCTTTCCAGAACAGGGACAGTTTTGTAACTTTAAAGAATCTTATTTCCATGTTCCATGACGTTCACAGAAGGATCGTTGCAGAAGGCGTGGAAAGTGAAGAACAAAGGAATGCACTAAGAGAGTTGAGTTGTGATTATCTGCAGGGATATTTTTATTCCAAACCGGTGGATGAAGATACATTTATCTCTTATGTGCAAAATAATCAGCATTATCCGTCATAATTTAATGCAGCAGGGATAGGTTGCCTTCGCTTTGGAAAGAATAGTACAGAAAATTCAAAGTGGAGGTAACCTTTTATTATGCATTTTTATATTACAGATGTACACGCAAGAGAAATTCTGGATTCCAGAGGAAATCCTACAATTGAGGCCAAAGTTGTGATCAATGACTGCTATGAAGGAATTGCAGCAGTACCATCAGGAGCCAGTACCGGTAAATATGAAGCTGTAGAATTGAGAGATGGAGAACTGCGTTATATGGGACTGGGAGTGACCAAAGCAGTACGCAACGTCAATTTAAAAATTCGGGATGTATTAATTGGAAAAGATGCCCTGAATCAAAGAAAGATTGATAAAATTCTGACAGATACAGATGGAACAGATAACAAGAGCAATCTTGGAGCTAATGCTACACTGTCTGTATCCATGGCGGCGGCGAGGGCGGCAGCAAGAGCTTTGGATATTCCTTTGTACCGATATTTGGGAGGAATTGATACGTCCAGACTTCCGGTGCCGATGATGAATATATTAAATGGGGGCAGACATGCTACGAATACAGTGGATTTTCAGGAATTTATGATCATGCCTGTCAGTACGTGCTGCTTTGCAGAGTGTCTTAGAGTCTGTGCGGAGATCTATCATAATTTAAAGAAATTGTGCCATTCCAAAGGACTTTCTACAGGAGTGGGGGATGAGGGTGGCTTTGCACCGGATCTTCCGGATGCCTACGCAGTATTAGACTTAATTGTTGAGGCAATCAAGGCTGCGGGTTATAAGCCTGGTACAGATGTAAAGATAGCATTGGATGTGGCTGCATCGGAATTATATAATGAAGAGGACGGAAAGTATCATTTTCCGGGAGAGAGTCAGTTAAGTGATTCCGATGAAGAAGTAGTAAGGGATACTGCGCAGATGATCGATTATTATGAGCGCTTAATAGATCGGTATCCTATCATATCTATCGAGGATGGACTGGCAGAAGATGACTGGGATGGCTGGAAACTTATGACGGATAGATTGGGCGATAAAGTGCAGTTAGTCGGGGATGATCTGTTTGTCACCAATACAAAGCGACTTGAAGCAGGTATTAAACTGGGAGTAGCGAATGCGATCCTTGTAAAAGTCAATCAGATTGGTACGGTCAGTGAAGCCATGAGTGCCATCGAAATGGCACAGCATCATAGTTACAAGGCAGTCATCAGTCATCGAAGTGGAGAGACAGAGGATACTTTCATAGCGGATCTGGCAGTGGCAGTGAATGCCGGACAGATCAAAACGGGCGCACCCTGTCGCAGTGACAGAGTTGCCAAGTACAATCGGCTTCTTGCCATTGAAGAGGAACTGGAGGGTACATCAGTCTATGCAACTCCTTTTCCAATGAAGCATGAAAAATAAATTTTTCACCTGCATGCCTGTGCCAATGGTCCAGAACTTGCAGGATACAAAATGGCATAGTGATCAGTATGAAAATGGAGAATTATACCTCATGATGATTTGAGGTATAATTCTCCATTCTGGTTAATATGGAAATAATTGGCATAATTAACAGACCACATATAAAATTGCTGATTCCGTGGACACAATCCCAGGGTAGTCCTGCAATGATCCATGAGATCATGGATTTAAAATTCAGTCCATACAGAATTGCCTGTGCAGGTGCATATAAAGTACCAAAAAGGAAACCATGCGCAGAGCAGACGATCATATAGATGCCCGGTTTGAGCTTGGGTGGCATTTTTGTGGGAAGAAGCATGACAACTGCCCATAAAACTGTCCAGATATAGAGATATGGGATCCACCATGTTGCAAATCCGCAGAATAAGCCATTCAAAAGTACATAAATATAAATAGGATATAATGCTTTGCGTCTGTATACAACAGTAAAGGCTACTGTAAATACACTGAGAAGATGTACGTTAGGAGCAATTTCCATAAGCACTTTTGATGCATACATGAGTGCGCCAAGCATAGCAAATACTGTGATTTCCCGTGTGGAAAGCTTCATTATTTTTCTACCTTAAAAGAATAGGTATCCCCGGCTGTAACAGGAGTGCTGTCTACACCTGTGGATGCATATTCACCATTGATATAGAATGCCCAGTATGTCTGGTCTTTGTCATAATCTGCAGTGATACCATTAACTGTTTTTACATAAAGACCATAATCGCTTTCATCCCCGGCGATCAGATCATATTCCTGCAGAGCTTCCCCAACGTTTTCCTTATCTGTATGGATTTCAAATTCTGTTTCGTTTCCAGTGGCATCTACTACAGTAAAATAGAATTCTGTCTGTCCTTCTCCTAAAACATTGTGATCGACCTGATAAGTCTGTGAACTTTCAACAATAGAAGGATCAACGGTATCATTGCCCTTGCAGCCTGTCGTACAGAATGACATGGTCAGCAACAGCATCAGAAGTACGATCAGATTAGTCTTTCGTTTCATCCATAAGTTCTTGGTCATAGTGTATTCTCCTTATTATTCTTTTATTTTTTCAAGATGATAGAGATAATAGCATATTATTTTACATTTTACAAATATTTTACATAAGATTGGTTTTGCATTTTACATAGCAACGGTATTCTTACAGTAACGAATGCGAAAGACATTTGAAATTAAATATTTAGCAGAACAGAAGAACTGTTCATAGGAGGAAAACTATTATGAAAAGAACTTTCAAAAAAGGTATGGCAATAACAATGACAGCAGCAATGATGATGAGTCTTGCCGCATGCGGCAGCAACGCACAGGAGACAGCAGCAACTCCTTCATCATCAGCAGAAGATACACAGGCAGCTTCCAGTGAGACAGCACAGGCTGAAACAACAACCAGTGAAGCAGCACCGGCAGAGGAAACAACAGCAGATTTATCCGGTACAATTTCTCTTGCAGGAAGTACATCAATGGAGAAGCTTGCTAATGCAGTAGCAGAAAGCTTCATGGAGAAATATCCAAATGTAACAGTAACAGCAGAGTTTACCGGTTCTTCCGCAGGTATTGAATCACTTCTGGCAGGCAGCGTAGATATAGGAGATGCATCCAGAGCATTAAAGGACAGCGAGAAAGAAGCAGGTGCAGTAGAAAATATCGTTGCGATTGATGGTATTGCTGTTGTAACAGATAAAGAAAATTCTGTAGCAGATTTAACAAAAGACCAGTTAATTTCCATTTACACAGGTCAGACAACAAACTGGAGTGAACTTGGCGGAGATGATGAAGCAATCGTAGTAATCGGTCGTGAAGCAGGTTCCGGTACAAGAGGAGCATTTGAAGAATTACTTGATATTGCAGATCAGTGTGTATATGCAAACGAACTTGATTCTACAGGAGCTGTAATGGCTAAGGTAGCTTCTACACCCGGTGCAATTGGTTATGTATCTCTTGATGTAGTAGATGACACAGTAAAGGCATTTTCATTAGAAGGTGTTGAAGCAACAGCAGACAACATCAAGGCTGGTAACTATTTTCTGAGCAGACCTTTCGTTATGGCAACTAAGGGTGAAGTATCTGAACAGAATGATTTGGTAAAAGCATTATTTGATTACCTTTCTTCTGATGAAGGTAAGGCAGTTATTTCAGGTGTAGGTCTTATCACAGTTGACTAATTAACAGTAAAAGACAATTTTTCTTCATAAATCATCATTCAGGGCCTGTATTGGCTCTGAATGATTTCTTCCCGAAAAATAAATACAAATAATTCGACATAGGTGCTATACACAGTTAGGAGACTTATGGATATACATATTAATAATTCATTTTCAATTATCGAGGATAAAAAATCAAAGGCAGTAGTAGAAGAGATTATGAAAGTAATCTTTCTGGTGTGTGCCTTTTTTGCAGTACTTGCGGTATTTTCCATTACGATCTACATGATATTGAATGGTACTCCCGCAATCTTTAAAATCGGACTAAAAGAGATTCTGTTTGATACACAGTGGGCGCCGACGGCAGCCGAACCAAGATACGGTATTCTGTACGTTATACTGACTTCAATCATAGGTACGGCATTTGCAGTGCTGATTGGTGTTCCGATAGGAGTTCTGACAGCAGTATTCATTGCAGAAGTAGCACCCAGACAACTTGCTGCGATCGTAAAACCTGCGGTAGAGCTGTTAGCCGGAATTCCTTCTGTAATATACGGTTTACTGGGTATTATGATACTGAATCCATTCATGTATAAATTAGAAAAAATGATATTTAAAGGTTCCACTACACATCAGTTCACAGGTGGTTCCAATTTAATCTCAGCCGTTATCGTGTTGGCGATCATGATCCTGCCAACGGTGATCAATATCAGTGAATCTGCGATCAGAGCAGTTCCAAGAGAAATGCGCAGTGCGTCTCTGGCGTTGGGAGCATCCAAAATACAGACTATCTTTAAAGTAGTATTACCTGTTGCAAAATCAGGAATCATGTCTGCTATCGTATTGGGCGTCGGACGTGCCATCGGTGAAGCCATGGCAATTACACTGGTATCAGGAAGCAGTGTTAACCTGCCACTGCCATTTAATTCAGTACGATTCCTGACAACAGCAATTGTTGCAGAAATGGGATACGCTGCAGATGAACACAGACAGGTGCTGTTCACGATCGGCTTGATCCTGTTCCTGTTTATCATGATCGTAAACACTGCATTTGCCAGATTACTGGATACAAAAGCAAAGGAAGATTAAAGAAAGGTAATGGTATCATCTATGGAAAAAACAGTAGTATTGGATGGATATAACGCCCGCGAGACGAAAGATATCCTTAGTATACAAAAGAAAAAGACCAGATTATCGGATGATGTACTGTATGTACTGATCTATCTTTCTGCAAGTGTTTCAGTTATTTTACTGATCGGCATTATCGGATATGTTTTTATAAAGGGTATTCGTGAAGTGAACTGGACATTTCTTTCATCGGTAACAAGTGCATTAAAGGGAACGACAGGTATTGCGGGTAATATTCTGAATACGATATATATCATTTTACTGACCTTATTAGTAGCAGCACCGATTGGTATTGGTTCTGCGATTTATCTTAATGAATATGCGAAACCGGGTAAAATCGTAAAAATTATAGAATTTACAACGGAAACTCTTGCAGGTATTCCATCTATCGTATTTGGATTATTCGGTATGATGTTCTTTGGTAATACGCTAGGTCTGGGGTATTCACTGCTCACGGGTGCTTTGACACTGGCTATTATGGTATTACCGCTTATTACACGTAATACTCAGGAAGCATTAAAACGGGTTCCTGACAGCTACAGGAACGGGGCTCTGGGAATGGGAGCTACGAAATGGTATATGATACGTACTATTTTACTTCCATCAGCAATGCCCGGAATCGTAACAGGTATCATTCTGGCGATAGGACGTATCGTAGGAGAATCGGCAGCTTTACTCTTTACAGCAGGAAGCGGCTATTTACTGCCAAAGACAGGAATGGGTTATCTGCATAAGATTCTGGAGTCAGGTGGAACACTTACGATCCAGTTATATCTGTCAATGTCTAAGGGACAATACAACATCGCATTTGGTATCGCGGTTGTACTACTGGCAATCGTACTTGTTATCAATATGATAACGAAGGTACTGGCAGGTAAGCTGGATGTGACCAGAAAGAACTAATGGAGGAAAGATAGAAATGAATGAAGAAATCAAGATCAGTGCAAAACATCTCAACCTATATTATGGTGAGAATCATGCATTAAAAGATATTAATATGGACATTAAAAAGAATGCGGTAACTGCTTTGATCGGACCATCAGGATGTGGTAAATCCACCTTTCTGAAAAGTCTTAACCGTATGAATGATCTGGTAGAAAACGTTAAGATCACAGGCGAGATCACACTGGATAATGAGAATATTTATGATGAAAATGTAGACACAACACTTTTGCGCAAAAAAATCGGTATGGTATTCCAGCAGCCGAATCCATTTCCAATGAGTATATATGATAACATTGCATATGGCTCACGAATCCACGGAATTAAAAGTAAGGCAAAACTGGATGAAATTGTGGAGGAGAGCCTGAGAGGAGCAGCAATTTTTGATGAAGTCAAGGACAGATTAAAGAAATCTGCATTAGGATTGTCTGGCGGACAGCAGCAGAGATTGTGTATTGCAAGAGCACTTGCAGTACAACCTGATGTATTGCTTATGGATGAACCTACATCTGCACTGGACCCTATTTCTACGTTGAAGGTGGAAGAACTAATGGAGGATCTGAAGAAAAAGTATACGGTTGTCGTAGTTACCCACAATATGCAGCAGGCGACACGTGTGTCAGATGAAACAGCCTTTTTCCTGGTGGGAGAAGTTGTGGAATTTGACAAAACAGAAACAATTTTCTCGAATCCGAAGAATAAAAAGACAGAAGATTATATCACAGGGAGGTTTGGTTGATATGCGTGGCAAATTTGAGAAACAGTTATCTAAGCTGAATGAAGAACTGATACATATGGGCAGTATGATGGAACAGGCGATTGAAATGGCAATCAGTGCTCTTGTAAAGCAGGATCGTGAAAAGGCAGAGAAAACAGTTCTGTATGCGGATGAAATCGAACGCAAGGAAAAAGAGATTGAAAACATGTGTTTTCAGATACTGTTGTCACAACAGCCTGTAGCAGGAGATTTAAGAAGAGTATCTTCTGCAATGAAGATGGTAACAGATATGAAGAGAATTGGTGATCAGGCAGGAGATATCGCTGAGATTTCCATACATCTGGCCGATGAAGAATATATTAAGAAACTGGAGCATTTGCCACAAATGGCAAAAGAAACTACCGTTATGGTCATCAACAGCATTGACGCTTATGTAAGGGGAGATATTGTCCTTGCAGGAGAAGTGATCAAGGCAGATGATATTGTTGATGAATTGTTCAATACAGTCAAAAAAGAACTCATCAATCTGATCCATGAGGATCCTCAGAATGGTGAACAGGCAGCAGACCTGTTGATGATCGCCAAATATTTTGAAAGAATTGGAGATCATGCAGTTAATATTGCAGGCTGGGTCATTTTCTCAATTACAGGAAATATATATTCAGAGAAACAGGAAGATCGTTAGTGCTGCGGAAAGGACAGGGTAACCCATATGGAAAATATTCAGAATGTAACACCAGTGCAGGTCAATGAAGAAAGTAATCTTAATGAATATGCATTGAATAAAGTACAGAATTTTATAGACAAGATCGCAGATAAACTTGCACAGAAAGCAGGACGCGATATTATCAAGGAATATCATAGTGAAAATGAAGATGCGGATATTTGTCGTGTAACAGTATTATGCTATTTTACTGATGATATTACCAAAGTAGTCAGGCAACTGGAAGAAAAAAAGAAGTGGAAAATACTCGAATCCAAAAATTACATAGATGCACCTAAGAAAAATGGATACCGTGGCTATATGCTGAAAATCGGAATTCCGGTGGAGAACAGGAAAAATGAGACAGCAGTGATCATAGTACAGATTCATACGATAGGTATGGAATATTGGCTTGAAATGGAAAGCCAGATCACAGAAGGCAAAGTTAAGAAAAAAGATAAATTAAAAAGCTACTCAGAACATATTATTCAGATGGAAGAAGAACTGTTGAAATTGAGAAAAAAATAGATTTTGGGGGCAGGTGAGTAGCCTGCCTGAAAAATTTATGGTAATCTGAGTGAATTGTCTTGATTAAATGTACTTTTTATGATACACTCAAGTTCGTGGATTCTATTGAATCCGGTATGTTGATACTAAGGAGGTGTATAGAATGGCAGTTTTGAGAACAGTCCTCACCATTATTTTAATATTAGTGTCTATCGTATTTACAGCGATTGTTTTAATGCAGGAAGGTAAATCGGCTGGACTTGGTGCAATCAGTGGTGCCGCAGAGACATATTGGGGTAAGAATAAAGGACGCTCCATGGAAGGCACATTAGTTAAACTGACCAAGGTTCTTGGAGTTGTATTTATTCTTCTTTCAGTTGTTTTAAATATTAACTTTTAAGATAACGTAAAACACTCTTGTAAAAGAGTGTTTTTTTGTCGCTATTCATAGCCATGCAAAGGGGGCGAGCATATGGAACAGAATGACAAGCGTAAGAAAGTAATACTTGATCTGATGGGGGAAGAATTCTATATTCCTATGAAAGAAAAGGAGCTTGCAGTTATGCTGCAGGTATCCAAGGAAGACAGAAGTGAATTGAATCGTATCCTGAATGAACTTTTGAATGAGGGCAAGATCAGTATTACTAAAAAAGGCAAATTCATAAAAGCAAAACATGCACCGGAGGCTCTGGTGGGAACTTTTATCAGTCATCCCAAGGGCTTTGGCTTTGTAGAAATAGAGGGCAGAGAAGATGACCTCTATATACCGGAGAACTGTATTAACGGAGCTTTTCATAAGGATACAGTCAAAGTTACGCTCCTGCCGGTTCAGCATGGAAAGAGACAGGAAGCTCAGGTTGTGGAAATCATAGCCAGAGGCATGAAGCAGGTTGTTGGTACATTTGACAAAAGCAATCAGAATTATGGTTTTGTAATTCCCGATAACGAGAAAATAGGTACTGATATTTTTGTACCGACAGAACGTTCTAAAGGAGCAGTATCGGGGCATAAGGTAGTATGTGAGATAACAGATTACGGTAAGGATAACCGAAAACCGGAAGGAAAGGTTGTAGAGATACTGGGACATGTCAATGATCCGGGTGTCGATATTATGTCCATTGTAAAAGGCTATGAGCTTCCTACAGAATTCCCGGAGAAAGTGCTTCATCAGGCTGAAAATGTTGCACATGATGTCACAGAAGCTGATATGGCTGGCAGAACGGATCTTCGTAATGTGCAGATGGTTACAATAGATGGCGAAGATGCGAAGGATCTGGATGATGCGGTCAGTTTATCCATGGATGGAGAAAATTATAAACTGGGCGTTCATATTGCAGATGTTACAAATTATGTACAGGAAAATTCGGCGCTTGACTGGGAAGCCAAAAAACGCGGCACCAGTGTCTATCTGGTAGACAGAGTGATTCCCATGCTTCCGCATACTCTGTCTAACGGCATCTGTTCATTGAATGCAGGATTAGACAGACTGGCACTTAGCTGTCTGATGACGATCAATCCCAAAGGAGAGGTTATCAGTCATGACATAGAAGAATCTGTTATCCGTGTAGACAGAAGAATGTCATATACAAGTGTTAAAAAAATTCTGGAAGATAAAGACGAAACGGAAATCAGAGAATATGAAGAACTGGTTCCGATGTTTAAACTGATGCAGGAACTTGCAGCTATTTTGCGGGAAAAAAGAAGAAAACGTGGTTCTATTGACTTTGATTTTCCGGAGACCAAGATTATTCTTGATAAGAAGGGACATCCTGTTGATATTAAGCCATACGATCGAAATGTGGCAACCAAGATCATTGAAGATTTCATGTTGATCGCAAACGAGACTGTGGCACAGCATTTTTATTGGATGGAGTTGCCTTTTGTATATAGAACACATGATAATCCTGATCCTGAAAAAATTGCAAAGTTAAGCACCTTCATCAGAAATTTCGGATATACGATCAAGAGTAAACAGGAGGAAATACATCCCAAGGAGTTGCAGAAACTGCTTGCCAAAATCGAAGATACGCCGGAAGAAGCACTGATCAGCAGACTGACATTGCGCAGTATGAAACAGGCAAAGTATACGATTGACTGTACTGGGCATTTTGGATTAGCCTGTCAGTTCTATTGTCATTTTACTTCACCAATCAGACGATATCCGGATCTGCAGATTCATCGAATTATAAAGGAACAGATCAGGGGGAGAATGAATGAGAACAGAATCGCTCATTATAATGATATTCTCCCGGAAGTAGCACAGCATTCTTCTGAAATGGAGAGACGTGCAGATGAGGCAGAGCGTGAGACGAATAAACTTAAGAAAGTAGAGTATATGGAAGAACATCTGGGAGAAATTTATGAAGGTGTGATTTCATCCATTACTTCATGGGGCGTATATGTTGAATTACCTAATACAATAGAGGGAATGATCCATGTATCCATGCTGCCCGGCGACTATTTCTACTATGATGAAGAAACCTATGAGATGGTAGGACAGTCGACCAATCTGCGTTATAAACTGGGTGAAAAACTGAAAGTCAGAGTCAATGCAACTGATAAAATATCCAGAACAATCGATTTTGTAATACCGCAGGAGTGGGAACTGGAACCGGATGATGACAAAGAAGAGGTATAGACCATGGCAAAAGATACGATGAAATTAGTGGCTAATAATAAAAAGGCTTACCATGATTATTTTATAGAAGAGAAGATAGAATGTGGAATTGCACTGCACGGGACAGAAGTGAAATCATTGCGTATGGGCAAGTGCAGTATTAAAGAAGCCTTTATTCGAATTGAAAATGCAGAGGTATTTGTATATGGCATGCATGTATCCCCTTATGAAAAAGGCAACATTTTCAATAAGGATCCTCTGCGTGTAAAAAAATTGTTGCTTCATAAGCAGGAAATCAACAAGCTGCTTGGCAAGATCAAGGAAAAAGGCTATACACTGGTTCCGCTTCAGGTTTATTTCAAAGATGGTAAAGCCAAAGTAGAAATCGGACTGGCGAGAGGTAAGAAGCTCTATGATAAGAGAGAAGATATTGCCAAAAAAGATGCCAGAAGAGAAACGGAAAGAGAATTTAAAGTAAAGAATTTATATTAAATATTGACTTTACAAGATGCTTTGAATATAATATATAACTATCCAGTGTCGTGAATGGGATTCTGGATAGTTATATGGCAGTTTATCTGCCGGACAATTGAATATGGGGTAGTAAAGGTTTCGACGGGGAATTTGAAGATGGAGAAGCAGGTCGCAGGAATGCGTTAAATCCACAATTAAAATTAAACGCTGAAGATAATTTAGCATACGCTGCCTAATGGCAGCTGTCTGACTTAGTGCACCTACACATTAAGACCCAGGCATCGATTATGTAGGAAACGACGCATGTTAAGCTTTGCACATGCGGGCGTATGATGAAGCTACCGACCATGCAGGGGCGTTGATTCGCCTGTATGGGAAGGAACAGGGCTGTAGAAGCCCGAAATAATCAACTAAGCCTGTAGAAGTACATGGGATAGTTTTTCGGACACGGGTTCGACTCCCGTCTACTCCACTCAAAAATGGTTTGTTTAAGGCGGTTTTACCGCCTTTTATTGTTTGACGGAATAATTTTGCGGTTATTACATAAGATAATATAAATATATTGACGTACAGTTTTCTGTACTCTATAATAAAAGTACAGAAAACTGTACATTGACTGAGGAGGTGTCATTATGCTGGCAGTTAATTATACAAATTTACGTGATAATATGAAAACATATATGGATAAAGTCACGGATGATTATGAAACAATGATTGTAACGCGAAAAGATAATAAAAATGTTGTTATGCTGTCTGAAGAAACATATAATAATCTGATGGAAAATGTTTATGTAATGGGAAATAAAGCAAATTATGACTGGTTGATGGAGTCAAAAGCACAACTTGAAAAAGGTAATTTTGCTGTTCATAATCTGGTAGAGGTATCTACGAATGAATAAAGTCTTTACAGATAATGGATGGAAGGATTATGTTTATTGGCAGACAGAGGATAAAAAGACATTAAAGAAAATAAACAGTTTAATAGAAGATATATGCAGAAATGGAAATGAGGGCATAGGAAAGCCTGAACCATTAACTGGAAATTTAACAGGTTTTTGGAGTAGACGAATAAATGATAAAGACAGAATAATATATAAGATCAGTGAAACAAATGTATATATATTAGCCTGTAGGTATCATTATAGTGACACATAAATATTACGCACTGATAGAAAGAGAATAGGCTTTCTGTCAGTGCTGTTTTTTGGGTACTTCCCTTTCCTGGAATATCGTTGTATACTTATTTGCAAAGATAACAAATCAGGGGGATAGTATGTTTTCATTAAAGGTATTAAAAACAAATGGAGAAACGAAGTTTGTAGAACGTGGTGAGAAAGAGGCCTGTCTGGTAGCAACCTCTGCCTATGAAGAAGGTGACCGCGTGGTATTGGAATACAGTGGAGAACCGAAATATTTCATGTTTCAGGCAGATGATGCTATGGGAGCATCATTGATCTATGTAACAGGAAACGTAGAGATCAAGGTGCCGTTTGGTGAGTTGAGGGATGGTTATTCACCTAAGGCATTTATGGGAGAATTGCATTATATCTATGCAAGAGAGGCTTATGAAGAAGAAATTTATGCATATCGTAATCAGGCGTTGAATGTGTATGATAATCATGATAACAGCAATTCTTATCCACATGCATCTGCCAATGTGGAAACGAGAGGGGAAGCTGTATTTGCAGCCAGAAATGCAATAGATGGGGTAAAAGCCAACAGTGCGCATGGTCAGTGGCCGTATGTTTCATGGGGGATCAATCGCAATCCGGATGCTGTACTTCGTATCGATTTTGGACATGAAATAGAAACCGACAAGGCGGTCATTTATTTAAGGGCCGATTTTCCACATGATAACTGGTGGAAGGAAGTGACACTGGCTTTTTCTGATGGAAGTACTGTAGTAGGACAGTTGGAGAAGGCGGCGACGGGGCAGATGATCACCTATCCGAAAAGAACTGTAAGCTGGGTGGAATTAAAAAAATTAATCCCTGCAGAGACACAATCCCCGTTCCCGGCATTGACACAGTTGGAAATCTATGGGAAAATATCAAATTAGTTAGTATTAGAACGAAAGGCATGGTTATTTACAATGAACATTACAATTACAGGTAATCTTGGAAGTGGCAAATCAAGTATTGGTAAGATACTGAAGGATAAGGGATATGAAATTGTATCTACAGGAAATATCTTCAGACAGCTTGCCATGGATAAAGGACTTTCTGTCGAGGAGTTTAACAAACAGGTAAATGAGGCAACCAGAAATGGAGATCGTTCTGTTGATAAGATGATCGATGATACAACGGCAAAGATTGGTAAAGAGCGTGATAATATCATGTTTGATTCCAGACTTGCCTGGCATTTTGTACCAGACAGCTTCAAAGTGTTTGTTATTACGGATATCAATGAAGCCAGCAGACGTGTATTTAATGACAGTGTAAGGGCTAATTCCGAGTCTTATGAGTCACAGGATGCCTGTAAAAAGGCTTTGATCCACAGACAGGAGATGGAGTCTGTCAGATTCAGGGAAATCTACAATATAGATTATTATGACATGAGTAATTATAATCTGGTCATTGAAAGTACCAATGCAGCTCCGGCAGAAATTGCAGAAGAAATTCTCAACAGACTGGAAGAATACAAAAGTGGAAAGTTTGAGAAACTGATGGAGCTTAATCCTTCCTCAATCCACCCAACGATGAAAGAAACCGGAGAAGCAGTAGATGGTGTTGTAGCTGTAAATGAAGTAGATGGTGGCTGGTATGTATATAATGGTGCTAAAACATTGGAAGATACAAAAAAGACCGGTCGCAAATTCGTACCGGTCAAAGTAGTTGGTTCTCACAATTCTGAGAAAAGTTTTATGAATTTCTCTAACATGTAATCTTACACAATAATATCATGCATAATTGGTTGATAGAAGAGTCTGCGAATTTCGTCGGGCTCTTTTGTTTGCCCCAGGATCCACATAAGCTTAGTCACGATAGCCTCTGTAGTCATGCTGTATGCTTCAATCAGATCATAACGTTCTTTCATATAGTAGCCCACCTGATAGACTGCCATATCACTTCCTTCATGGGGAACCTGTGTGGACATGATGATTGTTTTGCCCTTTGCGAGAAAATCATGAATTGCTTCTTCAAAACGGGTATTGCCATAAGAAGGAAGTCCACCGACTCCAAAGCTTTCGATAACAACTGCATCATAGTGCTCTCCAATATACTGCAGAATATCAGGATTGATACCGGGAATCAGTCTCAGCACGAAGATATTTGGATTCAGATTGTGATAGAACGTTGGGATTTCTTCCTGAATGATATCTGTAACATAGGGAATTACTTTGTGATTACGTATAATTCCGATTTCAGGGAAATCAATGCTCTGAAAGGCGTTGAAACTTTTGGTTCTTGTTTTGCGGGAACGGGTTCCCAGTAAGATTTTGTGGTCAAAGAGAATGTGTACACCACAGGCTCCATCATAGGCAGCATAGATGAAAGCATCAGACAGATTCTGTCTGGCATCTGATTCCTTATCTGCAATGGATTTTTGCGAGCCGGTAATAACAACAGGCTTGCGATTATTCTGGATCAGGTAAGAGAGGGCTGCTGCGGTATATGCCATTGTGTCTGTACCATGAGTAATGACGAATGCATCGTATTGATTATAATGAGCTTCTACACACTGTGCCATTGCCAGCCAGTGTGTGTAATAGATATTTGTACTGTCAATATTGAATAACTGTAATGCATCGATCTGGCAATATTCCCGTACTTCCGGTACATAGTTGATGATTTCTTCAGAAGTAATGAGAGGTGTCAGACCATTTGGAGTGCTTTTCGATGCAATAGTACCCCCAGTTGCAATTAACAGTATTTTTTTCTTTGTTGTTATTTTCATAAAGTCATATCCTTATAAGCATAATTTCGAAGTACCTTTACCCATATTGTGTAAGCTGTACTGTTTTCATGAACATATCCATCTGAACTGTATTCAGGGTAGATAGCCATATGAGAATTCATCAGGTATTCTGCCAGATTAACAAATCCCCAGCCTTTTGTTTCACAGCTTGTCTGCATCAGACTGTTTGCTTTTTGAATAGAAGCATTATTCAGTTGCCCTGACTGTGCTGTTTCAATGATACAGGGGATAGATATCACATAGATAGATACCTGAGGGCTTTTTGCCAGAATCCGCCCAATCAGTGTTTCCATATCATTTACGTACTGGGATGGGGTAGAGCCGACCAGATCATTCATGCCAAAACAGATAAATACTTTTTCAACATCTGTCATCTGCGATATGGAATCTTCGATATACTGCACTTTTCCGTTGTAGGAAGGCATTACTTTTGCATGGGAAGTCAGTGCATTGGATGAAAGAGCTATTTTAGCAGAACAGCTTGTCTTTGCCAGAAAATGGGTAGTATCAGATGCCATTGTATTCGAATGGGCTTGACAGTAATTTGAAAAACCTACAGTAAGAGAGTCTCCAACAAATACTGTGTGCTCGAAGAAATTATCATAATCAGCATCCTGATATAGTGAAGCAGGAGATGCCTGTGCCTGAGTCAGACTTTGCACTAATGGGAGAGCAATTGGCTGAATTGAAGATTCTTCCGCAGGTATTTGCTCCTGTTCAGAATACCCGGCTGCGATCAGTTCTTCCTCATCAGGTTCTGCAATTGTTTTCTGACCGTCTGGTATATCCCTGAGAGTCTTGGCATATACTGATGATGAGGCGCATACGTATGTGAGTAGAATCAGTACAAGAGCAACGCCGGTTATTTTCTTCTTTTTAAATATTTTTTTTGACATATTAATAATCATGCCTTTCTACAATCTGCAAACTTGGAACCAATGGTACGTGGTTGTCACTGTTTTGGGATACATTTTTGCGTATACGGAACTGCGTCAGGAAAGTATCCGTAAACACAGATATTATATATGTAGATTATTGTTTAGACAATAGTTTGGTCAAAAATAATAGCATGTTCTGTCGACACAATTATACATAAAAACACAAAATATAACACAATAAAACATAATATAAGAAAAATAATCAAAATATACTTTATTTACTCTTCAAAATGTCGTACAATAATAAAAGGAAATGGGGGAATGTAACATGGAAGTTATGAAGCGAATGTCTGTATATTATTGCAGAAAATGTGGAACTTTGGACTATGCCGATGGTGCATGTCCTAAATGTGGAAATAAGGATATTGTCAGAGCGGAAGAGGACTTTCTGACGGGGTATGTAATGAACCTCCAAATGAAACATTCTTCTTATCTGTATGAAAATAATAACCGAATCAAATAGAAAATGTGTGCATGATGGAAAGCCGGTATTGCTGTACAATACCGTTTTTTTATGTTATCTAAATATAAATTAACTGATAATATTGACTATTGTTCTAATAAGATATAAAATTATAAGTGGATTTTAATGCATTTGATGAATGAGTGGAAGGGGTGCCTGACATGGCGGATGATTTCAATGCAGATAACATGCTGGACATGTATCTATACGAGAATGGTCAGTTATTGGAACAATTGGAAGAGATAGTTCTTGAAAATAAGGACGAAGAAGCTTTCGATGAAAATAATATTAATGAGATATTCAGGATCATGCATACAATAAAAGGCTCTTCAGGCGTTATGAAATATGATAATATCATGAAAACTTCTCATAAGCTGGAAGATATTTTTTATTTTCTCAGGGAAAACCGCAACGTAGAAGAGCATCATATGGAACTTACAGAGATTATCTTTCAGGTATTGGATTTTATAAACGGAGAGATGGATAAAATCAGGGATGGCAATGATCCTGATGGGGAAAATACAGATCTGATCGATAAAATGCAGAAGTTCCTTGATAAACTGAAATCAAAAGAAGAACAGACAGGATCTTCCAATATTACGCTTGGACCTAATCAGTTCTATATTGCACCCCAGGTATCCGGAGAGGACAAGTTCTTCAGAGTGCGGATTACCTATCTGGCAGATACGCAGATGTGTAATCTAAGAGCTTATTCAGCAGTTTACGCAATAAAGGAAGTAACGGAAGATGTACATTACTCGCCGGAAGATATTCTGACGAATGAAGCTTCCGGCGAGGAAATTCTTAAACAGGGATTTCTGATGCTGATCCATGGCAATTTCACAGAGGAAAAACTCCGTAATATGCTGGATACAACACCGGAGATAGACCATATTGATATTTCTGAGTGTGATAAGAGTGAGTTCGATAGTGGATTTGTACCATTAGAAGCTCCTTCGTCGCAACCGGTTGAATCTGCACATGCAGATAATAAGGCTGAGTCAGAACCACAGCCTGGTGATTATGTTATCCAGAAGGAAGCAGGAAAAGCGAAGCAGATAACCAGAACCAAAAAGAAGAAAGAACATAAACAGTCCTTTATGAGCGTCAATATTGATAAGATGAATCTATTGATGAATCTTATGGGAGAAATGGTGATAGCAGAATCTGTAGTATTACAGAATCCTGATTTACAGGTACCGGGACTGGATTTAAGTAATTTTCAGAAGGCGGCAGCGCAGATGTCCAAAATAACGACAGAAATGCAGGAACTGATCATGTCTATGCGTATGATGCCTTTGACTAATACATTCCAGAAAATGAACAGAACAGTATTTGATGTATCAAGAAAACTGGGAAAAGATATTGAGTTTGAAATGATCGGTGATACAACAGAGGTAGATAAAAATATTATTGAAACAATATCAGATCCTTTGATGCATCTGGTCAGAAATGCAGTGGATCATGGTATTGAAACAAAAGAGGAACGACTTGCCAGTGGTAAGACAGAGAAAGCCAGGGTAACTCTGGAAGCAAAGAATGAAGGCGGCAAAGTCTGGATATCTGTAAGCGATAATGGTAAGGGACTTAACCGAAAAAAATTATATAAAAAGGCGTGGGAAAATGGCATTCTGCCGGATAACAGGGTAGAAAGTGACTATACCGATAAAGAGATATTCCAGTTTATTACTTATCCGGGATTTTCAACAAAAGAGCAGGTAACGGAGTATTCCGGCCGTGGCGTTGGAATGGACGTGGTAGTCAAAAACATACAGAAGATAGGCGGAGTACTGGATATTGAATCTGTGGAAGGTCAAGGCAGTACCATGACTATGAAGATACCGCTTACTATGGCTATTATAGATGGCATAGTTATGCAGAACGGTAATACGAAATTTGTAATGGAAACGTCTGCGATCAAAGAATTTATCCATGTTACAGAAGATAAAGTGATCCATGAACCAAGTGGTGAAGAGTATGTTATGATACGGGGCGAATGTTACCCTATTCTCAGACTGAGTCAGAAGTATCATCTTGAAGATTCTGTAAAAAGTGTGGAGGAAGGTGTTATGCTTTTACTGGAATACGAAGGAACTTCGATGTGTGTACTGATCGATGAACTGATCGGAACACAGGAAATCGTGGTAAAACCAATTCCTTCCTATGTGAAAAAGGTGCATGGCATATCTGGCTGTACGCAGCTTGGAGATGGCAGTATAGCACTGATACTGGATGTCAGCGGACTTATGCAGGATTAGAAAACAGTTCACAGGTTGTTGAAAGGCAAGGTTATTAATATGGATCAGCAGATTAAAGATAAGCTGGAACAGAATGGATTTGATATAGAAGGTGCGATGAAACGTTTTCTGAACAATGAGGCATTATATAAGCAGTGCCTTGATAAATTTCTCAAAGATCAAAGCTATGAGGAACTTAAACTTGCATTATCAGCAGAAGATTGCAAAGGAGCTTTTCACGCTGCACATACAATGAAGGGGTTTGTATCAAACCTGGGAATGAACAGACTTTACGAGGCAGTATGCCCGGTAGTAGAGAAACTCAGGATACTTGATATAAATGTTACGGAGGAAATGAAAAATCTTGATACAGTGTATCAGGAAACCTGTCAACTGATTGAACAATTATAAGGCAAAAAATGGAGGCATAAATCACATGGCAGATAAAGAAGAGTGGAGTGTAGACGGTTATCAGTTTGGATCAGCAAAAGATGCATCACAGGCAAAATCGGAGTTGTTAAAAATTCAGAAACTTGAAGACAAAATGGACTATAGAAATCCACATATGATCTATATGGTCTATCATAAGGCGATTGAGAACAGAATATTTAAAACTCCGGTCGGATATGAATATTTACGTAAGTTACAGAAACATTTAAAAGAGAATCCGCTGATCAGAGAGCCTGTGCAGGATGTACCGGTTAATAATGTTTACAGCTTACGTGACAGTACCAATCCGGCGGTGGAAAAGGTAAAGGCATCCACAAAACCGAAAAAGAAAGAACCAAAGAAGCAGAAAGATTTTTTTACCAGAACGACCTCTATCTGTCTGAATATTGTACTGGCTATTCTGGTGGTTGTTATGTTCATTATTTCCACAACAGGAAGCCGTCCTACGATATTGAATTATGAGAAAGCAATACAGAACAGATATGCTACATGGGAACAGGAACTGAATGATCGTGAATCAGCAGTACGGGAAAAAGAGCGTGAACTGATGCTTGATGAAAAGTAGGCAAAGTTGTTCACATTTTTATCATAAAAATATGATATGATAATCTTTGGAGGTACGGTAGCATGAATAAATTAAAGATATTGGTAGTTGATGATGAAAGCAGGATGAGGAAGCTTGTACGTGACTTCCTTGAAAAACAGAACTTTGATGTGCTGGAAGCTGGAGATGGAAGCGAAGCACTGGATATTTTTTTTGAACATCAGGATATTGCACTGATCATTCTGGATGTTATGATGCCTAAAATGGATGGATGGCAGGTATGCAGGGAAGTGAGAGGGTATTCTAAGGTTCCTATTATCATGCTGACTGCAAGAAGCGATGAGAGAGATGAACTTCAGGGATTTGAACTTGGAGTAGATGAGTATATATCCAAACCATTTAGTCCTAAAATTCTGGTTGCAAGAGTAGAAGCTATTCTGAGAAGGACCAATCAGGTAAGTGACGAGGAGGCTCTGGAATATGGTGGGATTGCTATAGATAAAGCAGCACATGTTGTAACGATTGATGGAAATCCTGTAGACCTTAGCTATAAGGAATTTGAATTACTGTCCTATTTTATGGAGAATAAAGGAATTGCCCTTTCCCGTGAGAAAATTCTTAACAGTGTCTGGAATTATGATTACTTTGGAGATGCCAGAACAATTGACACGCATGTCAAAAAGTTAAGAAGTAAACTGGGAGAGAAAGGCGAACTGATCAAGACCGTATGGGGTATGGGTTACAAGTTCGAGGTGTGATATGAAATATTCGATTAAGCAGCAAATTGCAGGAATATTCATAGCTGTTATGGCAGGCACCATTATTCTTGCATGGTTTGTAAATAATACTTTTTTGGAGAAATATTATATCAGTAACAAAACGCATGCGATTTATTCCGCCTATGAGAGTCTGGATGATGCAGTCAGTGGAGGAAGTGTTGCAACTGATGAATTTGATCTGGAATTGCGCGGATTATGCGATATGTATAATATCAGCGTAGTGGTGATCGATGCACAGTCCAATACGATCAAGTCATCTTCGCGGGATACGGATTTATTGATAAGACGACTATATGATAATGTTTTTCGAAAAAATGCAAAAATAAATAAACTGGAAGAAACAGATAAATACAGTCTGGCAATTACGACAGATCAGGGAATTGGTACAGACTATCTGGAAATGTGGGGAGTACTGGATAATGGTAATCTTTTTCTCATAAGATGTCCGCTTGAAAGTATTCGTGAGAGTGCACAGATAGCCAATAAATTTCTGGCTTATATCGGAATTGTGGCAACATTAGTAAGTGCCTTGTTGATTTGGTTTGTCACGACAAGAATTACAAAACCGATCATGGAATTAAAAGATATATCTGCCAGAATTACAAATCTTGATTTTGAGACGCATTATGAGAGCAGAGGCAGAAATGAAATAGATTTGCTGGGAGAACATATGAATCAGCTCTCAGATACATTAGAGAAAACAATATCAGAATTAAAAACAGCAAATAATGAATTGCAGAGAGATATTGAGAAAAAAGAACAGATTGATGAGATGCGTAAGGAATTTCTTGCAAATGTGTCTCATGAATTAAAAACTCCGATCGCTTTGATACAGGGATATGCAGAAGGGCTTAAAGAAGGAATCCATGACGATGATGAGGAAAGTAAAGATTTCTACTGTGATGTCATAATTGACGAATCCGGAAAAATGAACAATATGGTCAAAAAATTACTGACTCTGAATCAACTGGAGTTTGGAAATGATGTAATTTCCATGGAACGTTTTGATGTTGTCGCTATGATCCATAATTTCCTGCAGTCAGCAGAAATTCTGACTCAACAGAATCAGGTAACAGTCAGAATGGAACAGGAGGATCCTATTTATGTATGGGCTGATGAATTTAAGACGGAGGAAGTCATCCGTAATTATTTCAGTAATGCAATGAATCACGTAAAAGGTGATAAATTGATAGATATTAAATTTACCTTGATGGAAAATAAGGTTCGTATTGGAGTATTCAATACGGGAGATCCGATACCTGAAGATTCCCTGCCACATATCTGGGAAAAATTCTACAAGGTAGATAAAGCACGTACAAGGGAGTATGGAGGAAGTGGTGTAGGATTGTCTATTGTAAAGGCCATTATGGATTCGATGAATCAGAAGTATGGTGCAAACAACTATACCAATGGTGTTGAGTTCTGGATAGAACTTGAGACTAAATAATGACAGAGGTAGTGTGAAAAAACCGTATATGGTAGTTTCTTTACACAGCAAATTTGTACCTGTAGTCCAAAGTCTGCAGGTTACGGAAAGGCATGGTTATCATATGAAAAAGGGGAAAATAATAGGAATACTGGCTATCAGCGCATGTATGCTTACAGGATGTATTGATCATATGCCTGATATGACAGAGGAACAATCGGAGCTTGTTGCAGAATATGCAGCAGATTTATTACTTAAATATTCGCCTAATTACCAGTACAGGATTGCGGATGAGGAACAGCTTGCCGAGGCACAGTCCGAGGAGGAAAGTATGCAGGAAGAAAGTACACAGGAGGAACAGTCTGAGCAGGCACAGGAGGAAAGCGAAGGCATTTCCACAGACAGTTCTTCTGTAGAAACGCAGACCAGTATAGAAGATGGCTCGGAATATGATCTGGCTTCTTTCTTTGGAATGGATGCGTTTACAATCCGGTATCAGTCGTGTGAATTAACAGATTCTTATCCTAAGGCAGATGTGGGAGGTGGATTTAGTGTAACAGCACCACAGGGACATAATCTTTTGATCTTACATTTTGATGTTGAAAATATCAGTGAAGATACGCAGGAATGTGATCTGTTTGATCAGATAAGTAAGGTCAGGGTCAATGTAAATGATTCAGGTTACAGGCAGGCATTAAGTACATTGCTGACAAATGACTTTACTACATATATGGAAGAGATTTCGGCAGGTGATACGAAAGATGTGGTAGTGGCAGTTGCAGTAGATGAAACAGATTTGGAAGAGATTTCTTCTGTGATAATGCGTATTGCTACAGAAAATGATATAGTTAATATCAGTTTAGAATAGTAATTATAGAATTAAATTAATAAAAAACTAAGAAAAACAGAAAAATTATCTGAAAATATTTGTAATTATAAAGATATGTATGTTATAATTATTTTAAGATTATTATTCTGCAAAGCATTTAAGATAAAGAGATTGAATGAATGTTCAATGTCCTGTGGAATGGAGGTTTAATATGGAGACTAAGATTCTCTTAGAAAATGGAACAAACGAACTGGAAGTGCTTGAATTTATTGTGGATGGCAACTCATATGGTATTAATGTTGCGAAGATCAGAGAAATTATTACATACCAGCCGGTAACACCGGTACCCAATGCTCATCCAAGTGTAGAAGGTATTTTTATGCCGCGTGATACTATGATCACGGCAATTGATTTGCGGAACTGTCTGCAGAGAGGACAGTCACAGCCAGGAGGACTCTTCATTATTACAAGCTTTAATAAACTGGATATTGCATTTCATGTAGATTCTGTCGTAGGTATTCACAGAGTATCATGGGTAGACATTATCAAACCGGGTGCAACGGTCACAACAACAGAAGATGGTATTTCTACCGGAATTATTAAAATTGATGGCAGACTGATCATTATTCTTGATTTTGAAAAGATTATTTCTGACATTAATCCGGAAACAGGATTAAAAGTTACAGAAATCGAAGCATTGGGAACCAGAGATGAAACAGAAGTTCCTATCCTCATTGCTGAAGATTCTGCATTACTTAGAAAATTGATCGTGGATTCTCTCAAAAAGGCCGGCTATGAGAATATTATCAAGGCTGAAAATGGTGAGGAAGCATGGGAATATATTCAGAAGTGCAAAAACAATGGTACATTGGATGATGATGTTAAACTGCTGATCACAGATATTGAAATGCCATTAATGGATGGACACAGATTAACTAAGCTGGTCAAATCAGATGATGCAACAAAGAAGATTCCGGTTGTTATCTTCTCATCTCTGGTAAATGAGGAAATGAGAAAGAAGGGTGAAGACCTGGGCGCTGATGCACAGTTATCTAAACCTGAAATCGGAAATCTGGTTAAAGTAATTGACCAATTACTTAAAAAGTAGTAAATTCTTGTGGGAGAGCAGAATACCTGCTCTCCTATTCTGACATGAGTGTCATTAATTAGGAGACGGAATGGATAAGACAGCATTATTGAAGGAAAAAATTGCAGATGCTGAGGTCGTTTTGATCGGTATCGGAGAAGAATTTAACGAAAGATTTGATAATATATCAGATCACAGTCAACTTCTGGAAGGGTTAAATAAAGTAGACGAAAACGAAGGACTTTCATGGCTTGTTCCTTTTTTTGAAAAAATATATTTAGATGAACAGCAGGACAGTGATATTCTGCAGGCGTATCGGAATCTTTATGAACTTGTAAAGGACAAGAACTATTATATTGTAACTACCTGTATTGATGGATTGATAGAGAAAGTTGGATTTAAAGAGGACAAAATCGTAGAACCTTGCGGAAATTATAATAAAATGCAGTGCAGTGCAAAATGCAGTACGAAGCTGTATGACAGTAAGGACTATGTTGACCATATTAAAGAGGCTCTGGCAAAGAAAAAGCTGGATGGACTGCAAAGACCTGTATGTCCTGATTGCGGCAAGCCTTTGACTTTTAATAATATTGTATGTGAGAACTATGTTGAAGAAGGATATCTGCCCCAGTGGCAGAAATATACGAAGTGGCTCACATTAACATTAAATCACAGATTATGTGTGCTGGAATTGGGAGTAGGAATGAACCTTCCCAATATAATCAGATGGCCGTTTGAGAAGGTAGCCTTTTATAATCAGAAGGCAGGCTTCTTTAGAATAAATGAAAGTTTATATCAGATAACGGAAGATATGGGAGATAAAGGAATTGGTATAGAGGGGAATGCGTGTGATTTTCTGAAGAAGGAAATATAGGAAAGAAATGGGGAATTATCATGAGTGACACGGAAGAAAACTACTTAGATAATTTGCTTAAGGCTGTATCAGAGCCGCAAGAGGCCGCGACCATGGATGGAGAGCAGGCTGATCAGACAATAGAAGATAAACTTGGAGCTTCATTTGGAATGCCGGAGGAACCGATTCCGGAGATTACGGATGCAGAGGAGATTCCACCGGATGAACCTATTGTTCTTGAAGAAGAACCGGAAGAGGCAGTTGTGGACGCAACAGCGGTAGAGGAGGAAACTTTACCGGAGCCTGAGATGTCGGAGGAAAAAATGGTAGAAGAATTGCCGGAGCCTGAAACATCAGAAGAGAAAATGCTGGAAGAACTGCCAGAGCCTGAGATATCAGAAGCAGAATTATCGGTACCACCGGAAACGGAAAGCGAAGAGGACTTATTTGCAGATCTGATGAAGGATAATCCGATTGCAGAAAAAATGTCTGAATCCAATGCTCAGGAGGATGACTTCAGTATTTCAGATATTGAGAATCCGGTTTCTGATATTTCAATGGAAGAACCGGAAATCAAATTGGACAATGCTGATGAATTACAGCCAGAGCCAGAAGAAATAGATGAGTCTGTACCGGAAAGTGAGCCAGCTTCAACTGAGGCGGAAGAACCTGCGCAGAGCGTTGAATTGCAGGAAAAGCAAATGCAGGAGATGGAAACTGAACCTGCTTCGGAAGAACAGGCTATACCGGAAAGTGAGCCTGTTTTGGAGGACACAGCAGCAATATCGGAAGATACACCGCAAATGTCCGATGAACAAAACGCAGAGGATGCAGAAACTGACATGTCAGATATTCTGGAAATGATGGATGATGATCCGGATATCGCAGAAATTAATGATATGCTCAAGAAAGCAGATAGTAAGGAACCTGTTCAGGAAGATGATGTGATGGAGCTTCTTAATCAGATGGCTGATGAAGAAGATAAAGAAGACGTAGAAACTTCTGACACTACAGAAACATCCAAAGCAGAAGAGACAGTAAGTGCATCGACTCAGACAAATGATGCAGAGGAAGTAGAAACACCCAAAAAGAAGAAACGTGTTAAAAAAGCAAAAGTAAAAGAACCGAAAGAACCAAAGGAAACAGCAAAGAACTCTGCAACAGAAGAAAAAGCGGAAAAGAAACAGGGTATTCTGAATAAAATCTATCATCTGTTAACGGATGAATGGGAACCTGAGCCGACAGAGGAAGAATTAGCCAAACAGGCACAGGAAGCAGAGGCAGCCAAGGCAGAAGCCGATTCGAAGAAAGCGGAAGAAAAGAAGGAAAAGGACGAAGCCAAGAAGGCAAAAGCTGCTGAGAAAGAGGCTGCCAAGAAAGCAAAAGCAGAGGCGGCAGCGCAGAAAAAGAAAGAAAAACAGGAAGCAAAGGAAGCTAAACTGGCTGAAAAACGTGCGAAAGAAGAAGCAGAAGCACCAAAGAACCAGAAGAGGCTTTCTCCTAAGAAAATAGCTGTGGTAACCGTATTTGCAGCATCTGTACTTGCAGGAATCCTTCTGTTTTCCAACTATGCATCTGTGCAGAGCAGTCTTGCCAGAGCCAGAAGAGCTTATTATTCAGGAGACTACAAAAGTGTATATGTAGAAACATATGGTGAGAAACTGGATGAATCAGACAGCCTGATAGAGGGTAAGAGCAAAGTGATCCTTACCATGCAGCGTAAGCTTGATTCTTATCAGAATCATTTAAAACTGGGTCAGAATGTAGAGGCTTTAAATGCGTTGATCACAGGTTTGCAGACATATGATGCGATCAATCTGGATGCGGAAACCTATGGAGTGCTTACAGAGGTTGATTCTATCAAAGAAGAGATCCTGAATATTTTAAGTTCCAACTATGGATTGAATGAAGAAGAGGCAAGAGCTCTTTTACAGGAAAAAGATCAGGTAACATATACTTTGGCTTTGGAACACATTATAAATGGAAGCAGTAATGTCCTGGTAAAAAAAGATATGTGATCTGAAATGCTATACTGTATATTTATGTAAATACAGTATAGCATTTTTTTTGATTTTATTTTATACTTAGATATCATGTAAAATATTAACGCTGTATTGCAGTAAAGTGACGGTAGAGTTATGAAATGACAGGGAAAGGGCAAAAGTATGGTAGCGATTATTGATTACGATGCAGGTAACATCAAGAGTGTGGAAAAGGCATTGCAGTATCTGGGAGAAGATGCAGTCATTACAAGAGACAGAGATATGATCCTGGGAGCTGACAGAGTGATACTTCCCGGAGTAGGAGCTTTTGGTGATGCTATGGACAAATTAAGAACATATGGATTGGATAAGGTGATTCATGAAGTAGTAGCAAATCGTACTCCTTTTCTGGGAATCTGCCTGGGATTGCAGCTTTTGTTCGAATCCAGTGAGGAAAGCGAAGGGGTAGAGGGACTGGGTATCCTGAAGGGAAAGGTAGTACGGCTCCCGGAAGATCAGAACCTGAAAATTCCGCATATTGGCTGGAATTCGTTGAAATATCCTAATCCGGGCAGATTATTTACGGGGATTCCACAGGATTCCTATGTATATTTTGTTCATTCCTATTATTTGCAGGCACAAGATCCTGCTATTGTGACTGCAACGACAGAATATGCTACGTTGATCCATGCCTCTGTAGAACAGGACAATGTATTTGCGTGTCAGTTCCATCCTGAGAAAAGCTCGGAAGTGGGCATGCAGATTTTAAGAAATTTTCTGAATGTGCAGAAATAGAATGGAGGAGAAACGATGCATACAAAAAGAATTATTCCGTGTCTGGATGTAAATAATGGAAGAGTTGTGAAGGGGGTTAATTTTGTTAATCTGATCGATGCCGGAGATCCTGTAGCAGTGGCTGCAGCCTATGACAAGGCAGGCGCAGATGAGCTTGTCTTTCTGGACATTACAGCATCTTCCGATAATCGTGCAACGAAGGTAGATATGGTTCGCAAAGTGGCGGAAAAGGTATTTATTCCTTTTACAGTAGGCGGCGGTATCAGAACAGTGGATGATTTTAAGGCAATCCTGAGAGAAGGGGCAGATAAAGTTGCTGTTAACAGTGCTGCGATCATGAATCCCACTCTTATCAGTGAGGCGGCTGATAAATTCGGCAGACAGTGTGTTGTAGTAGCGATAGACGCCAAGAGGAGAGCTGATGGCTCAGGCTGGAACATATATAAGAACGGCGGCAGAGTAGATATGGGAATTGACGCTGTTGAATGGGCAATGCAGGCAGATAAACTGGGAGCAGGAGAGATCCTTCTGACCAGTATGGATTGTGATGGAACAAAGAATGGCTATGATATTGAACTGACCAGAATGGTATCAGAAAATGTATCTGTTCCCGTCATAGCCTCTGGTGGCGCAGGTAAACTGGAACATTTCTATGATGCACTGGAGGAAGGAAAGGCAGATGCGGCACTGGCAGCTTCGCTGTTCCATTTTAAAGAACTTGAGATTAATGAAGTAAAACAATATCTGAGAGAACGTGGTGTTTCAGTCAGATTATAGAAAGGGTGTGAAGACGGATGCCAATGATATCAAATGACTGGTTACCGGCATTACAAGAGGAATTTCACAAAGATTATTATAAACAACTGTATACTTTTGTGAGACAGGAGTATAGTACACATGTTATCTATCCGCCTGCGGATGATATATTCAATGCACTGCATCTGACTCCGCTAAAAGATGTAAAGGTTCTCATCCTGGGGCAGGATCCTTACCATAATGTAAACCAGGCGCATGGACTTAGCTTCTCGGTATTACCAACACAGCCGGAGATTCCCCCTTCTTTGCAGAATATCTATAAGGAATTGCAGGATGATCTGGGATGTTATATTCCAAATAATGGATATTTAAAGAAATGGGCAGATCAGGGTGTACTTTTGCTGAATACAGTATTGACAGTAAGAGCACATCAGGCTAATTCCCATCAGGGGAAGGGATGGGAATATTTTACAGATGCCATTATCAGGAAAGTAAATGAACAGGATCGGCCTGTTGTATATATGTTGTGGGGCAGACCTGCTCAGAGCAAGATCCCCATGCTTACGAATCCCAGACACCTGATACTGAAAGCACCTCACCCAAGTCCGTTGTCAGCATACAGAGGATTCTTTGGATGTAAACATTTCAGTCAGGCGAATGAATTTCTTGAGAAAAACGGAGTTACACCGATTGACTGGCAAATAGAAAACGTATAATTAAGGGGACCCACAGCGAAATCTGTGGGCCTTCTTGACATTTGAAAGTATTCATAGTATAGTAGTTCTAAAAAGTACTACTAAATGGAGGCAAAGATAAATGGAAGAAACCGAATTAATTGATGGATTGATGCAGTTTGGATTAACCAGACAGGAAGCTTCTATCTATATCTGTCTGGCGAGCAATCGTGAATTATCCGGTTATGAGGTGTCCAAGATAACAGGAATTTCCCGCTCTAATGTATACAGTGCGCTGGCGAGTCTTGTAGAAGAAGGAGCGGCATATCTGCTCGAAGGAGAGACAAATAAATATACGTCAGTAGATGTGGAGGAGTTCTGTAAGAACAGGATCCGTCATCTGACTGAAACAATGGATAATCTTAAGCAGCAGATGCCTCAGATTGGCAATAATTGTGAAGGGTATATTACGATTTCAAGCCATAAGCATATTATGGACAGAATACGTTTTATGCTTGCTCATGTGAAATACCGGATGTATTTGTCCATGCCTGTGAAATATGTAGAACTTTTCAGAGAGGATATATGCAGACTGGTAGAAGAGGGCAAGAAGGTAGTTCTGATCATTAACGAACCTGTTGGGATAGAAGGCTGCAAGGTTTATTATACAGAGAAGAAAGAGGAACAGGTACGATTGATCGTCGATTCGGAATATGTTCTGACTGGTGACATGACTGGAAGCAATACAGATACCTGCCTGTACTGTGGTCAGAAGAATTTTGTAAATGTATTCAAAGAATCCATGAAAAATGAGATTGAACTGATAACACTTAAAAAAGAATAGATGGAGGAGAAAATTATGAAAAAAGTACCGTTTGTTACAAAAGAGCAGATTGAAGAAATTGTAAAGACCATCCCCACTCCTTTCCACATTTATGATGAAAAAGGAATCCGTGAGAATGCACAGAAATTAAAGGACGCTTTTGCATGGAATAAAGGGTTCAAGGAATTTTTTGCAGTAAAGGCGACTCCTAATCCATTCCTGATCGATATTTTGCGCGATTACGGCTGTGGTTGCGATTGTTCATCTCTGACAGAATTAATGCTGAGTCATGCAATGGGAGTAAAAGGAGAAGATATTATGTTCTCTTCTAATGACACACCGGCAGAAGAATTCGTATATGCAAATGAGATAGGTGCTACGATCAACCTGGACGATATCACGCACATTGATTTTCTGGAAAAGGCAATTGGCAAGATACCGGAAACGATAAGTTGTCGTTATAATCCCGGCGGATATTTTACGATCAGTAACAGCATTATGGATAACCCGGGAGATGCAAAATATGGAATGACAACAGAACAGCTCTTTGAGGCATTTAAAATACTGAAAGCAAAGGGCGCAAAGAATTTTGGTATTCATGCATTTCTTGCAAGCAATACTGTCACCAATGAATATTATCCTACATTGGCAAAGACTTTATTTGAAGTTGCCGTTAAACTGGAAAAAGAGACGGGAGCAGATATTAAATTTATAAATCTGTCTGGTGGAATAGGTATTCCTTATAAACCGGATCAGGAGCCGAATGATATTAAAGTAATTGGCGAGGGTGTCAGAAAAGTGTATGAAGAAGTACTGGTTCCGGCTGGAATGGGTGATGTGGCTCTTTATACGGAACTTGGCAGGTTTATGATGGCACCATATGGACACCTGATCACAAAAGCGATTCATGAGAAGCATACCCATAAGGAGTACATTGGAGTAGATGCATGTGCCGTAAATCTGATGCGTCCTGCGATGTATGGGGCATATCATCATATCACTGTCCTTGGTAAAGAAAATGAGCCATGTGATCATAAATATGATGTAACAGGCTCATTATGTGAGAATAATGATAAATTTGCAATTGACAGAATGCTTCCAAAGATTGATATGGGTGATTATCTGGCAATTCATGATACCGGTGCACACGGATTTTCCATGGGCTATAATTATAACGGTAAGCTTCGTTCTGCAGAAGTTCTGCTGAAGCAGGATGGCAGTTTTGAACTGATCCGCAGGGCTGAAACCCCCAGAGATTATTTTGCAACATTTGACTGTTTTGACATTTATAAGAAATTAGGTTTCTAAACAGGAACTTTTCCTGTGGATTCCCGTACAATGAGACTGGGACGAAGCAGGGAACGTGAAATAGGAACTTTAGCTATCAGCCAGTACAGAGCGGCATAGGAACTTTTACCCAGGTCGATTCTATCCTGGCTGATTGTTGTAAGCGCAGGAGTACATTCAGCAGAAATTGGCAAATTATCGAATCCTACAATACTGATATCTCTTGGAACTTTAATGTGCAGGCGCTGACATTCCTTGAGAATACCGATCGCAAGGAGATCGTTACCACATAAAATGGCTGTAGCACCATTGTTTAATAAATCCGCAAAATGATATTTTGCACTTTCCTCTACATAATAACCATAGGCGATCAGATTCTCATTTACAGGCAGATCATGACTTTGCATACTGCTGACATAGGCTTCATAACGATTCGCAGTGACCATGGAGTCCTTGGAGCCATTTAACAGTGCGATATGTGTATGACCAAGATGGGTCAAATGATCAATAGCCAGATCAATACCTTCGAAACTGTCTGTACCTGTGTAAGCGACATTAGGATTTTTACGGATATAGTTATCAAAGAGAACGGTAGGAATTGTTGTTGATTCCAACTGTTTCATCCAGGGGTCTTTCAGGGCGAAACCTATCAGGAATCCCCCATGATAATGATTACGCATCATATAGCGGTCGTAAGGTTCTTTCATTTGAAGAATGGGATTCATTTCTACGATATGGACATCCCATTTGTCACGGACGGCAGCCTGCTTGAATCCCAGAACGATGTCGAAACCGAAATCATCTTCTTTCAGATATAACATATTTTCTACAAAGATACAGAGACGTTTACGAGTCTCTTTTTTCATTTTCTTGGTAACATATCCCATTTCGATTGCAGTATCCAATACCAGTTGTTTTAGATCAGGACTGATATCATTTGCATCATTAAGTCCTTTTGATACGGTACTGGGAGCGATACTCAATCTGTCTGCGATATCTTTTATTGTGACCATTGCATGATTCCCTTCTCTTAATAAAATAGTGGAGTTTCGTAAAATTTCGTTACCCCAAAAAATAAGAATACAATAATAGCATTTTGTTTGCAAGTACTTTGCAAAAATTCTCCAAAAGTAACAAAATGTATAGAATAATATTGTTAACTATTCAAATTATATACAGATTGTACAAAATAGAAAACAGAGCTATAATGAAATACGAAAAAGCACGAAACATTTCGTGAGAAAGGTACAGAATATGTGCAAAATAGCGCACGATTCTGTACCAGGGAGGAATATATAAGGAGGCATTACATGAAACGAGTTAAGGGAAGTAGTACAATGCGTAGATCAACGGCATGGATTTTATCTGCTGCGCTTGTCCTGTCTGCGTGTCCAATTACGGCTGATGCAGAAGAACTGGCAGAGAACGGCGGTGAAAGTGTTGCTGAAACCAGTCAGGCTGTCGATGCGTCAGAAGCAGCAGAACAGACGGAAGGGGAACGCCCAAATGAGGGCGAAAACACAAATGTATCTGAAGATGAGAAGGAGGATCAGATACAGGAGAGCAGCATTGAAGAGGATATACAGGAGGAGTCAACAGAGGAAACATCAGTAGAAGAAACTACTGAGGAGGTTTCTTTGGAAGATGACGTAGTATATTTGAATGCCTCGATTGGAAACGTTACCAGAACATGTCCGACAATTGGCAAAGATGGAGAAGTTACATTTCATTATTATCCACAGGATGGAGAAAAGGTGGAATCTGCTTATGTAAAAGGTTCCTGGTCAGGAGACTGGAGTCAGTATTTTTATATGACAGAGGATGAGAATGGTATATGGAGTGCAACAGCGCAGCTCTCCTTGGAAAAGTCATATGAATACGGTATTGTAGTAAATGATAACTGGGTGGGAGATGCTACCAATCCACGCAATGGTGGTAATTCAGAAATTTTGCGTAATCCTGTTTATAACGCTGATGGAAGTGTCAGCATTTTCTATTACCCAACCAGAGATGAACAGGTCAGCCTTTTGTATAAAACAGCAGATGATAACAATTATCATAAAATTACTATGACACAGGACGCTTATCATAGTGCTTTATTATCTGCAACTGTCAGCGAACAGGGAGAATATACATACTGTCTGGAAGTAAATGGAGTACAGACAGATGACCTTAACTGTAGTAATGCTGCTTTTCATATTACGAAGCTTCCAGAAGATGACGCATCGGTTAAGAGTCCTGTAGTAAATGGCAATGAGGTAACCTTTCACTATTTTGCACCAACAGCAGACAGCGTGAGTCTGGCAGGACAGATGAATGACTGGAATCCTTCTGCTGATGCCATGACTTATAATGAAAAGACCGGATTCTGGAGCATTACCAGAGAATTAGCGGATGGAAAGTATGAATATAAATTTGTGATCAACGGTGGTACATGGGTAACTGATCCGCGTAATGATCTGCAAAGCAGTGGCAACAGTCTGGTTCAGGTAGGAGAAGACAAAGATCCTGAACAGGGGGCATATCAGTATACCATCTATTATCTGGATGCGAACCACAAGAGTGTAGACGGAGCTTCTTTATGGATATGGTCTGATAATGTGAATGGAACGCAGTATTTCTTCCAGGATACGGAGGAACTGGCAGATGGCAATACCTGGTTGAAAGCGGAAGTATCAAGCGACTATGAAGTGTTATATATCATTCCAAGAGCTTATGATGACTGGGCATGGCAGGATGTTGACAAAAGTTACGATAACGAACAGAAACAGGAAAATGTGACTCTATATCTGGTCAACGGAGATGCCAGCGTTTACACAGAACTCCCTGAAATCGTAGAAAGAGAAAGCCGCTATGTTATTGTTGAGTACAACAGACCGGCAGGCGATTATGACGGGTGGAATATTTATAGCTGGAATACGGGTTATGGCAGTGAAGTATCAGTTGACTTTGAAAAACTTGGCGGCAAGATGGTAGCCAGAATTCCGGTCGTAGACACAAAAGAAAGTATTTCTTTCTGCATGAGAAGAAGTGAAACAGATAATGCATGGGCTGAGAAAGATGGTGGAGATCATACCGTAGCGATTCCTCTGGATCAAAGCGTTGTAAAGGCATCTTTTATACAGGACGAAGGTGTTGTGGGTAATCTGCCATATAATACTGGTTATGTAACAGATGTTATTAATGGTGAAGTTACTTTTTATTACAGAGATGATACCCTTTTTAGAAAATATGAAGAATTTACATTAAAAGATCATGTTGAGCTCATCTGGGATGGCGAAAAGTATCCTATGGCTTATGATGAAACAAATGAGAGATATTATTATACAGGCAAATTAACAGAAGGTGATCATTATTATGGTTATCTGGTAAATGGCGAACTGGTGACAGATCGATTCAATACAGAAACAGCAGTTGTAAATGATACAACATATTCTGCTTATACTTATACTGCATTTGATGCAGATGTACAGGCAGAAGTCATTCCTTCCGAAATTGATTATAATGATAACGCTGTATTGAAACTGACATTGCAGGCTGATGAAACACAGCAGATCGAGGCAGTTGAAGCTTATGCGGATTTGTCGGAATTAGGTCAAAGCAGCAGTTTCGCCATTGATACAGAATTGATGGAAAGTACGATCGCATTAAAAGAGGGAGTTTCTACAGGTGTAAAAAATATTCCTGTAACTGTAAAGGATCAGTATGGCAACCTTTATACGACCTCTGCACATGTAACTGTAAAGGACAGGGATAATGACGGTTTTGACTGGGATGAAGCGGTAATTTATTTTGCAGTTACAGACCGCTTCTTTGATGGCGACAGTAGCAACAATGATGCATATGGTACAGGTACTTATGCACCGGCAGAGGGTTCCATGTATCATGGAGGCGATTTTGCAGGTCTGGAGTCCAAACTTGATTATCTGCAGAAACTTGGTGTAAATACAGTATGGATCACACCTGTTGTAGAAAATATAGAAGATACACTTAACTGTGATGGATATGACGGACAGCATAATTCCGGATACCATGGTTACTGGGCAAGTGATTTTACAAAGCTTAATAAACATCTGGGAACACCGGAGGAATTACAGGAGCTTGTTGATGCACTGCATGCCCGTGGAATGAAGTTAATGGTAGATGTAGTTCTGAATCATGCAGGTTACGGTACAGAAGATACCTTTAATAATACTTATATTGCAGGCAAGAATATGCTTCGTGATAAATCTACGACTGTAAAGGGTGATGATAAGAAAGATGCATTATCCAGTCTTCCTGATTTTGTAACAGAGGATGAGCAGGTAAGAGATCTGCTGATCGCATGGCAGACTTCGTGGGTAAGTAATTATGATATTGATTATTTCAGAGTAGATACAGTAAAGCATGTTGATGATACGACATGGAAAGCATTCAAAAATGCATTAACCTATATTGATCCTGATTTTAAGATGATCGGTGAATATGCAGGTGCAGGATATGCAACGAATGCAGGGCAGCTTAGAACTGGCCAGATGGATTCTTTACTTGATTTTGATTTCAATGACCAGGCAATTTCATTTGTAAGCGGTAATTTATCTACAGTAGAAAACTTTATGGAAAGCCGGAATGCAGGAATTGACAACACGGCAACCATGGGAAGTTTCCTCAGCAGTCATGATGAGGATGGACTGATGTACCGCCTGATGAATGAAGGCAATTGCGTAGATGCTGACAAGGCTTATGCCTTGATGAAAGTTGCAGCAACTTTGCAGATCACGGCAAAAGGACAGCCGGTTATCTATTATGGAGAAGAATTAGGACAGACAGGAGCAAATAACTGGCCGTACCAGACGAATCGTTATGATATGGATTGGTCAATTGCAAATGATGACAATGATATGCTTGGACATTATTCCAAACTGCTTGAAATTCGTAATTCTTATACGGATGTTTTTGCAAAGGGCAGCAGAACTACAGTAGCAGCAGATGATGCAGACGGTACACTGGTAGCATCCAGAAGCTATGGTGATACTACTTTATTTGTAGGATTTAATATTAATGAAAATGAAAGCAGAACAGTAGAACTGAAGCTGGCAGCCAATACGACATATACAGATTTATATAGTAACAGTCAGTATCAGAGCAATACAGACGGTGTGGTACAGATCGAAATACCTGCTGCAAAGGACGGAGGTACAGTCGTATTAAAGGCAGGCAAAGCCAAACCATCAGACAGACCACAGATTAAAAATGATTCTGAGGAAAATACAGGAAATAATGAAAGCCAGAGCAGTGATGCAGGTATAACAACAGGAAGAGTAATGACTGAACCGGAGTATACCTCGATAGATGGGACTACAGTAACAGGCTGGGATAAAGTCGTTGACCGCGCATTTGCCGATGCACAGGCACAGATGGTTCCCCTGTCTGATTCTGCTGAAAATGCAGCAACAGTACAGCAGACAGTTGTAAATCTTACATTAAAGTCCCATTCCAATATGATCATTCCGGCAGCGGTAGTAGCCAAAATGGCAGCCAGCGGGGCAACATATGTATTTTCATGGGAGGATGGAGTAATTACAGCATACACAGCAGCAGCGCTTGCACAGGTAAAAGGAGATCTGGATCTGAATATCATGGTATCAAAAGACAAGGATTTCGGACAGGGATTCAAATCATTTGTGCTTGATCCAAGAAAGAAGGCTATTTATGGTGTCAAGCTTGCAACCGTAATGTCACTGGGTAAAGAGAATGCCGGCAGGACAGCATTTATTTTCCAGAGAAATCTTACAACACAGGGAATAGAATTCCTGAATAGTACCACTATCGATGAGGCGGGAAATGTTGCTGTACCATGTGTTGATTTCACGGATTTTGTTATCCTTTATCAATAAAATTATGTGAACCTATTGTCAAAATTACAAGAAATTGTTTAAACTTTTAAAAAAATATGTTACTTTTTGACTTGAAAGAGTGACAAATAAGAAGTAAAATATCTATGAAAGCATTCGGGGGGAGGGAGCAAAATGTTCTCTCCCTTTCTATACACAAAGAAAGTATGATAATGCTTTCACAAAATTATATATCATATCAAAAATAATCAAGAAGGAAAGGAGATGAATGGAAGATGGAACAGATTGCAAACGAACTGCTTGAAGAGTTGAACTGTGATACTGCCTTTACAATCCCCATATTCGGTGGCATTGAAGTTGCAGAATCAGTCGTGATCACTTGGGTCATTATGGCATTTATGCTGATATTGGCTATCTGCATGACCAGAAATCTTAAAGTACAGAACCCTGGTAAGAGACAGGTTATTCTGGAAACGGCAGTATGCGGACTGCAGAATATGGTAAAAGGCATCATCGGAGAAGAAGGCGCCGGATATGTACCTTATCTGGTTACGGTTATCGTATACATTGGTATATCAAACATCATTGGACTGTTTGGTATGAAACCGCCTACAAAGGACCTGAATGTAACAGGCGCACTGGCAATCATGAGTATTATTCTGATCGAATATTCCGGAATCCATGCAAAGGGCGTGAAACGCTGGGCGAAGAGCTTTGCGGAGCCTGTAGCCGTTGTGGCACCTTTAAATGTATTGGAGATATTTATCAGACCGCTATCCTTATGTATGCGACTTTTTGGTAATGTACTGGGCGCATTCGTAGTTATGGAGCTGCTTAAGATTATCATGCCGGCTATTTTGCCAATCCCGTTCAGTTTATACTTTGATATATTCGATGGATTGATTCAGGCATATGTATTCGTATTCTTAACATCATTATTTATTAAGGAAGCTATCGAGTAACTATTCTGAATAGTTAGAAACAATTAATTAGAAAAAGGAGAATAATTTTATGAGCGCTATCTTAGGTATTGGAGCAGGTATTGCAGTATTAACAGGTCTTGGAGCAGGTATCGGTATCGGTATCGCAACAGGTAAGGCAACAGAAGCAGTTGCAAGACAGCCGGAAGCAGAAGGCAAGATTTCCAAACTGTTACTTCTTGGTTGTGCACTTGCCGAGGCAACAGCTATTTACGGTTTCGTTATCGCTATCCTTGTAATTATGTTCTTGAAATAAGCAGGAAGGTAGGAAAAGATTATGCTTAGATTGGATATTAATCTGGTCTTCACAATCATCAACTTATTGGTTCTCTATTTCCTGATGAAGAAGTTCCTGTTCAAGCCGGTAAACAATATCATTGCACAGAGAGAAGAAGCAATCAAGAAGCAGTTTGATGAGGCTGATGAAGCCCAGAAGAAGGCTGATGACTTAAAGAAACAGTATGAAGATTCCCTTGCAAATGCCAAGGAAGATTCTGCTAAACTGGTACAGGAAGCAAGAGAAAAAGCAAGAGTAGAGTACGATCGTATTGTGAAATCAGCCGATGAAGAAGTGACAAAGAGAATGCAGAAAGCAGAAGAAACCATTCAGGAAGAAAAGAACAAGTCTCTTCGCAGTATGCAGTCTGAAATTCAGAATCTTGTTGTTGCGGCAGCAAGTAAGGTAGTAGGAGATCAGGTATCTCCTGAACACAGTCAGAAGCTTTATGACGATTTTATCGCAGAAATGGGTGAAACGAAATGACACAGACAGTGATTGATTATGCAAAAGAAATGAAAAGACTGTCTGTATCCCCGGAGGATGTAAAGCAGACTGTCGAATTATTAGAAGCTTTACCTCAGGTTAAGGTAGACTTTGAGAACCCAACAGTCGAACTGGAGAAGAAGATTCATTTGATCGAGATGATTTTCCCAAAACAGATTAGGGATTTTCTGGAGCTTTTATGCGATCATCATGATTTCAACCTTTTCTCTGAGATAGTAGAAGCTTACAATGAGGAGCTGCGCAAGGTAGAGAACAACCCTAATCTTGCAGTACAGATTTCATATGTAGTTCCTCCTACAGAAGACCAATTGAATAAGATGAAGGAATTCCTTAAAGAGAAATGCCATGCTGATGCATTAGATGTTACTCTCAAGGAAGACAAGAATCTGCTGGGCGGCTTCATTATCCGTGCAGGTAATGAAGAATACGACTGGAGTATGCGCGGCAGATTACAGCAGATCGAGCGTACTATGAAGGACAGCGTAGCATCTGCTGATAATATGAATGATATCATTACGATCTTAAAGACTGAGATCGATGAGTCAGCCTTTGATACCAGCAAACGTGAAGTAGGTAATGTAATCTGGATCGGTGATGGTATTGTTACGATCAAGGGTATTGACCATGCAATGTATGGTGAGATCGTAATCTTTGATACAGGCGTAAAGGGCATGGTACAGGATATCAGAAGAAATGAGATCGGATGTATCCTTTTTGGCCGTGATACCGGTATGAAAGAGGGCACCAGAGTCATCAGAAGCGGCAAACGTGCAGGTATTCCTGTAGGTGAGGGCTTCCTTGGCAGAGTTATCAATGCACTTGGCGAGCCTATTGATGGTAAGGGTGAGATTCCAAGTGTTGATTATCGTCCAATCGAAAACGATGCACCAAGTATCGTTGATCGTAAATCAGTCAGCGTACCAATGGAAACAGGTATTCTGGCAATCGACTCCATGTTCCCTATTGGACGTGGACAGCGTGAGTTGATCATCGGCGACAGACAGACTGGTAAGACCAGTATTGCAATGGATGCCATTCTGAATCAGAAGGGTAAGGACGTTATCTGTATCTATGTTGCAATCGGTCAGAAGGCATCTACAATTGCCAAGCTGGTTCGTACTCTGGAAGCGCATGATGCACTTTCCTATACAACAGTTGTATCTGCAACAGCCAGTGATCCTGCATCTTTACAGTACATTGCACCGTACTCAGGTACATCTCTTGCAGAGTACTTCATGTATAAGGGCAAGGATGTATTGATCGTATATGATGATCTGTCCAAGCATGCAGTTGCATACAGAGCATTATCTCTGTTGCTGGAGCGTTCACCAGGACGTGAAGCATATCCCGGTGACGTATTCTACTTACATTCCAGATTACTGGAGCGTTCTTCCAGACTGACTCCAGAGGCAGGCGGCGGTTCTATCACAGCATTGCCTATTATTGAGACACAGGCTGGTGACGTATCTGCGTATATCCCGACCAACGTAATTTCCATTACAGATGGTCAGATATTCCTGGAAAGCTCACTGTTCTTCTCCGGTCAGAGACCTGCCGTTAACGTCGGCTTATCTGTATCCCGTGTAGGTGGTGCAGCACAGACTAAGGCAATGAAGAAGGCAGCCGGAAGTATCCGTATCGATCTGGCACAGTTCAGAGAGATGGAAGTCTTTACACAGTTCAGTTCTGATCTGGACGATACGACCAAACAGCAGTTGGAATATGGTAAAGGACTGATGGAAATCTTAAAACAGCCTCTGGGAAGACCTCTTTCCATGGCAGAGCAGGTTATTACACTGTGTGCAGCTAATAATAAGCTGTTCATGGGAGTACCTACTAAGGATGTCAAGAAATTCCAGATGGATATGCTTGATTATGTAAGAGACCATAATGGTGAGATCATTCATGAACTGGAGGATAAGAAGGTCCTGACAGATGAACTTGCAGAAGAGATCATCAAAACAGTTAAGGAAATGAAATCAGCGCAAATGTAATTGGCGTGGATAAAATCCACGTGTAATAGAAAGGTATTTGTAATATGGCAAACACTAAGGAAATTCAAACCAGAATGAGAAGCATTCAGGATACAATGAAGATTACCAATGCCATGTATATGATTTCTTCATCCAAGCTGAAAAAGGCAAAGAAGGCAATGGAGGCTTCCACTGCACATTTCTATGCCATTCAGGGTTCTATCGCCAGAATCCTGCGTCATGTTCCGGATATTGAGAATGTATATTTTGGAACAGAGACAGCTCCTGACAAGAAACGTGTAGGCTATATTGTTGTTACGGCAGATAAAGGACTTGCAGGTGCTTATAACCAGAATGTTATCAAGCTGGTTCAAAAGGAGCTGGATGCAAATCCACAGGGTGAACTGTTCGTGGTTGGTCAGATAGGTCGTAATTATTTTGAAAAGAAAGGTTATAAGATACACCGTCATTTTCAATATACGGCACAGAATCCATCCATTCACAGGGCAAGAGTCATTGCCGAGGAAATTCTTGTCAGATATAACGAAGGCAAGTTGGATGAGGTATATATCGTATATACCAGAAATATAAACGGAATGGACAGTGAAGCGGAAATGTTCAAGCTTCTGCCTCTGTCCAAGGCAGATTTCAGTATGAATAACGGAATGGAACTGATGGCGTCAGATACGACAAGATATCTGCCCACGCCTAATGATGTTATGAATGCGATTGTGCCTAATTATGTAACAGGTTATATATACGGAGCATTGGTAGAATCCTTTGCTTGCGAGCAGAATGACAGAATGATGGCTATGGATGCTGCAACAGGTAATGCAACAGACATGCTCAAAGCTCTGTCCATAGAATATAACAGAGTGCGGCAGGCAGCGATTACACAGGAAATCACTGAGGTAATCGCCGGTGCGAAGGCGCAGAAAAGGAAGAAGTCAAATGGATAAAGGAAGAATTGTACAGGTTCTGGGACCTGTAATAGATGTAGAATTTGAAGGCTGCAATCTTCCCTTCATTAAGGACGCGCTGGAAGTCGAGAACAATGGTAAGAAATGTATCATGGAGGTTGCACAGCATATCGGTAATAATACCGTGCGTTGTATCATGCTTTCCTCCAGTGATGGACTTCACAGAGATATGGAAGTTGTCGCAACAGGAAGCGGTATCAAGGTTCCTGTAGGCGAGAAGACCTTGGGAAGATTATTTAATGTAACAGGACAGACACTGGATTCCGGTGAAAGTCTTGAAAATGAAGAAAAATGGGTCATCCACAGAGAGCCTCCCGCTTTTGAGGATCAGAGCCCGGCAGTAGAGATCCTGGAAACAGGTATTAAGGTTATCGACCTTCTTGCCCCTTATGCAAAAGGTGGTAAGATCGGTCTGTTCGGTGGTGCCGGTGTAGGTAAGACTGTATTGATCCAGGAGCTGATCACCAACATTGCCACAGAACATGGTGGATATTCTATCTTCACCGGTGTAGGAGAGCGTTCCCGTGAAGGTAATGACCTTTGGACAGAAATGAAAGAATCCGGAGTAATTAATAAAACAGCGTTAGTGTTCGGCCAGATGAACGAGCCACCCGGAGCACGTATGCGTGTAGCTGAGACAGGACTTACCATGGCAGAATATTTCCGTGATGTACAGCATCAGAATGTGTTGTTATTCATTGATAATATTTTCCGTTTCGTACAGGCTGGTTCTGAGGTATCCGCGTTACTTGGACGTATGCCTTCAGCCGTTGGTTATCAGCCTACACTGGCAACAGAAGTTGGTGAGTTACAGGAGCGTATCGCTTCTACGAAGGAAGGTTCTGTTACTTCCGTACAGGCAGTATATGTACCTGCGGATGACTTGACAGACCCTGCACCTGCAACTACATTTGCTCACCTGGATGCAACTACGGTATTGTCCAGAAAGATCGTAGAACAGGGTATTTATCCTGCTGTAGATCCTCTGGAGTCTACTTCACGTATTCTGGAAGCAGATGTTGTGGGAGAAGAACACTATAATACAGCCCGTGCCGTACAGGAGATTTTGCAGAAGTATTCTGAGTTACAGGATATTATCGCTATTCTGGGTATGGAAGAATTATCCGAAGAGGATAAGGTTACTGTATACCGTGCAAGAAAGGTACAGAAGTTCCTTTCACAGCCATTCCACGTAGCAGAGAACTTCACAGGTGTTCCCGGTAAATATGTACCATTAAAGGAAACGATCCGTGGATTCAAGGCTATCATCAGTGGTGAGATGGATGAATATCCGGAGGCTGCATTCTTCAATGTTGGTACGATTGAAGATGTTATAGAAAAAGCTAAGACAATGGGGTAATGCGTATGAATACTTTTGAATTAAAGGTCATCGCAATCGACAAAACCTTTTTTACAGGCAAATGCCAGCAGGTTATTGTAAGTGCTACAGACGGTTCTATCGGTATTATGGCACATCATGAGAATACTGTTATGGCATTGGTAGAAGGCCCGATGAGAATCCAGCTTGAAGATGGAACATGGTTGGAAGCTGTTACAGGCGTGGGACATGCACAGATTGCTTATAACCGTGTAACGATTCTGGTAGACTTCGCAGAAAAGCCTGAGGAAATCGACGAAAGAAGAGCACAGGAGGCTCTGGAACGTGCACAGGAAGCTATGAGACAGAAGCAGAGTATTCAGGAATACCATATGTCACAGGCAAACATGGCACGTGCCATGGCAAGACTGGCAGCCAAGAAGCACTATACAAAAGACAAATGAAATACGAGCAAAGGGATCAGAATTTAACTTCTGGTCCTTTTTGTATGCGATTTTGTACAACATTTTGATTAAAATTGGCAGTTTATGAAAGGATTTACAGTTTTCAAAATCTTCAGTATGATGTATCATAGAAGAGCAAATGATTAAACAAGATGTAGAAGGAGCGTAACAGCATGGAAAACAATTTTAATACACCGGCTCAGGTGTTTGAAGCAAATATGAAAGCGGGAGAAGGTAAAGTACAGCTTCCACTTCTGAAATGTATTTTGCTTGGTATTATGGCAGGTGCATTTATTGCTTTTGGTGGGGCAACCAGCAGTGCAGCAATACATAATATCTCCAATCAGGGTATTGCCAAGGCTCTCGCAGGAGCAATCTTCCCTGTAGGACTTATGATGATCGTATTCGTTGGCGGCGAATTATTTACGGGTGACTGTCTGATGATCGCAGGAACAATAGATAAGCGTTTCTCTGTATTACAGATGATCAGAACGCTGGTTGTTGTATGGTTTAGCAATATGGCAGGTGCTGTCATCATTTCCATATTGGTATATTACAGTGGATTGTTGGATTACACCAGCGGAGCACTTGGGGCATTTACGATCAAGGTAGCATATGGTAAGTGTACGATCACACCTTTCAAGGCAATCTGTTCCGGTATCCTGTGTAATATTCTGGTATGTATCGCAGTATTAATGGCAACTGCAGCCAAAGACATCGCAGGTAAAGTATGGGCTATTTTCTTCCCTATCTGTGCCTTCGTAGTAGGCGGCTGGGAACACTGTGTTGCCAATATGTTCTATATTCCGGCAGGTATCATCGCAGCAACCAATGACACATATGTTGCCAGGGCAGAAGAATTATATGGTATTACAGCAGCACAGATCAGTGCCAGTGTAAATATTGGCGGATTTATTTCCAACCTGATTCCTGTTACAATTGGAAATATCCTTGGTGGAATGGTATTTGTTGCACTGCCACTGTATTTCATTCATAAAAAGAAAGCATAGGTGAAATGCAAACGTTTAAAAAGTTTGCAGGTTATAGTAAGGTAGGTGTATTAACATGAATGACAGATTGACTAGAAATGATATTAAGAAAATGGAAGAGGAAATTGAGCACCGTAAGCTGGTCGTGCGCCAGGAAGCCCTTGAAGATGTCAAAGAAGCCAGAGCGCAGGGTGATTTGAGTGAGAACTTTGAGTATAAAGCTGCCAAACGTTTTAAAAACCAGAATGAGAGCCGTATCCGTTATCTGGAGAGAATGATCAAAACAGCGCAGATCATAGAAGATGATTCCAAAGAGGACGAGGTTGGCTTAAATAAAACGGTAGAGGTAGAATTTGTAGAAGATGGTACCACCGAAAAGTACCGTCTGGTCACTACTGTGCGCAATAATCCATTGCAGGGACTGATCAGTATCGAATCTCCAATCGCCAAGGCACTGATGGGGCACAAGGCGGGAGAACAGGTACATGTTCAGGTCAACGATAACTTCGGTTATGAAGTCATAATAAAGAGCATTGAAAATACACCGGATGATGATTCCATAGAGATTAGGAAGTTTTAGAATATATGGCAGCAATGAATTTGATTAACGTAGAAAATATTACAAAGTCCTATACGGACAGTCTTCTGTTCGATGAAGCTTCCTTTACTGTAGATGAGCAGGAGAAAGTTGGCATTATTGGCATTAACGGAACGGGCAAGACAACCCTGCTTCGCATGATCGTAGGTTTGGAGACACCGGAAAAGGGCACAATCACCAGAGCAAATCATATTGTGATAAGATATCTGCCGCAGCATCCTTCTTTTCGCGAAAACTCTACCGTATTGGAAGCAGTCATGGAAGGAAATCTCAGACATGATAATGAATGGTCTTTGGAGAGTGAAGCCAAGACCATGTTGCAGAAGTTGGGAATTACTGACTACGACCAGATTGTAGATCATATGTCGGGAGGACAGCGTAAACGAATCGCACTGGCGAATACCCTGCTTGCAAAGGCTGATGTACTGGTTCTGGACGAGCCTACGAACCATTTGGATTCTTCCATGGCAGACTGGCTGGAAGAATATCTGAAGAACTTTCGTGGTGCGGTCATCATGGTAACGCATGACAGGTATTTTCTGGATAGTGTATCGAACAGAATCGTAGAGATAGATAAAGGAAAAACATACAGCTATCAGACGAATTATTCCGGATTTTTACAGTTAAAGGCACAGAGAGAAGAAATGCAGGCTGCCACAGAACGTAAGAGACAGAGCATTCTCAGAGTAGAAATCGAATGGATGCAGCGCGGAGCCAGAGCACGATCTACCAAACAGAAAGCGCACATTCAACGTTATGAAGAACTGGCAGCTCAGAAAGGCCCTACACAGGAAGAGGCACTGGATATCAGTTCCGTAACCACCAGAATGGGCAAGACTACAGTGGAACTGCATCATCTGTGCAAAGCATATGGTGATAAGGTACTTCTGAATGATTTCAGCTACATTTTCCTGAAAAACGACAGAATTGGATTTATTGGTGAGAATGGCTGTGGTAAATCTACTCTGATGAAGATAATCTGCGGCATGGAACAGCCGGATTCCGGAGAAGTCATTACAGGGCAGACGATCAAGATCGGTTACTATGCGCAGGAGATTCGCACGGATAAGGAAGCGGGACTGGCGTATATGGCACCTGACATGCGTGTCATAGATTATATCCGTAATACAGCTGAATATGTACAGACGGTAGATGGTTCTGTATCTGCATCTGTTATGCTGGAGAGATTTCTGTTCCCGCCTGAGAAACAGTATGCGCCATTGGCTAAATTATCAGGTGGAGAAAAACGTAGACTGAACCTTCTGCGGGTTTTGATGGAAGCCCCCAATGTATTGATTCTGGATGAGCCTACAAATGATCTGGATATCCGTACTTTGACAATTCTGGAGGACTACTTGGATCATTTTGACGGTATTGTGATCACAGTATCTCATGATCGTTATTTCCTTGACAGAACGGTCAGACGTATTTTTGCCTTTGAAGGAAACGGTGTTATCAGACAGTTTGAGGGCGGTTATACAGATTATCAGGCGAAGATGCAGGAAGAAAACGGCGTAGAAGCAGTCTCTTTTGAAGAGAAGCCTGTAGAAAAGAGCAGTGAAGCAAAGAATCTTAAGACTGTTAAGAATCGTCAGGATAAATTGAAGTTCACTTATAAAGAGCAGAAGGAATATGAAACAATAGATGATGATATTGCTGCTCTGGAAGAGAAAATAGAAAAGCTGGAGCAGGACATTGCTGCAAATGCCAGAGATTTTGTGAAACTGAATGATTTGACCAAAGAGAAGGAGACTACGCAGGTTCTTCTGGATGAAAAGATGGATCGCTGGGTATATTTACAGGATCTTGCAGAGAGAATAGAACAGCAGAAATCATAAGACTAGATAAGAAGCATCACGGAATCATAGGAAACAGTGATGCAAAATCTGTCGGTATATTCTGAGTAAAGGACAGTGCTTTACCACTGATCGGATGGATAAATTCCAGACGATAGGAGTGTAGAGCCTGTCTTTTTATATGCTTATAATTGGGATTATACAGGAAATCACCCGGCAGGGGATGACCGATTGCTTTCATATGGACACGGATCTGATGGGTACGGCCTGTTTCCAGTTGAATCTGTACCAGAGAGTATTCACAGCCATCCAGGCTAACAGTAGAAAGACGCTGATAATGCGTGATTGCATGTTCTCCTTGTAAAGTATCAACACAACGCTCAATGATAGAATCCTCTTTTCTGGCAATAGGCAGATCGATGGTTCCGGATTCGGGAATGATTCCCTCTACGACAGCCAAATAAGTGCGATGAATCTGCCTTGCCTGTTGTTGCAGTGACAAGCCGGCGGCACTTAGCATATTTTTGGCGATCAGTACCAGTCCGGAGGTATCACGGTCGAGACGATTCACACAGCGGAATACGAGCTGGTTATCATAGTGCCACGCACAGTAATTGGCAAGGGTATCTTCATAATGTCCAAGAGAGGGGTGCACAGGCAGACCTGCCGGTTTGTTTATGACCAGAATATCTTCGTCTTCATATGTGACCATAGACATGAATGATTCATCCGAAATTTCTGTTGCGGGAATACCCGCAGAGCCATCATGATCCTGAATACGAACAGTGAGAATATCTCCGGGATGCATTACAGTGTTCACATAGCACCAGACACCATTGAGCAGAATTCCTTCCTGCGTTTTCTTCAGACGTATCAGGATAGGCTGGGAATAACCGTGATGACGGAGGTATTCCCCTACAGTCTGACCATCCTCAGCCAATAAAATCGTATAGTTAAGTGTTCTGTCCATAGTGCATTTTTCCTTTCTCTATCCTGAACTGCTGTTATAGTATAACTGATTTTGTATTGGAATGCCAGATTACAGACTTTATAAATTCTTTATATTTCTTTCGATTGACTATGAAATAGCTTAGATGTAAACTGTTTATAGACTAACAGTTTGATATACAACAATTTGCTATCAAACTATATAGGTAATTATAGAAAGAGGGGTGACTATGGAAGAGAAGAATGGTCCGGACAGAGCAATGGGACATGTCATTCGGAGGATGCAGCAGGATTTTAACCGGTGTTTTATGAAGGAAGGGACAGCGGCAGGGATAGATGAGGCAACACAGATGAATGGCTGGATCATGGCATACCTCTATTTTCACAAGGATCAGCCGGTTTATCAGAAGACAATAGAGTCTACCTTCGGAGTGAACCGGTCGACTGTAACCAGTATTGTGAAGCTTATGGAGAAGAAGGGCTACATAGAACGTGAGAATGTGCCCGGAGATGCCAGATTAAAGAGACTCATCCTGACTCCGCTCGGTGAAGAAATGCATTTTAAAACGAAACAGACATTGGATTCTCTGGAATTACAGATCAGAAAAGATCTGACAGAGGAGGAAATAGAGGCTTTTTTTGCTGTTTCAGATAAGATTCGTAAGAATCTGGGTGAAAAAGAGGAGTGTATACACAAAAGAATCAAAGACTAATTGTGAAAGGAAGAAAATATTATGCTGAAAGTATTAGGCGCACAGATCAAGGAATTTAAAAAAGATTCCATTATGACGCCCGTTTTCATGATTCTTGAGGTTATCATGGAAATGATTATTCCACTGTTAATGGCATCGATTATTGATGATGGTGTCAATGCGGGAAATATGAACCATATATACAAGGTTGGCGCATATATGGTAGTGGCTGCTATCATCGGTTTATGGGCTGGTATGATGGGGGCAAAATACGGTGCAAGGGCATCAACAGGCTTTGCCAGAAACCTGAGAAAGGCAATGTTTGAGAATATCCAGACATTTTCCTTCTCCAATATTGATAAATATTCTACTTCCAGTCTGATCACCAGACTGACAACAGATGTAACGAACCTGCAGAATGCATATCAGATGCTGATTCGTATGGCGATGAGAGCACCGGCATCTATGATTATCGCAATGATCATGGCTTTTTCTATCAATGCGAAACTGGCAAGTACCTATCTGATCGCTGTTATATTCCTGGGTGCATGTATTGCAATGATCATTTCCAGAGCTACCAAGTATTTCAGACAGGTATTTGAAAAGTACGATGATCTGAATGCCAGTGTGCAGGAGAATGTAGCTGCCATCCGTGTGGTAAAGGCATATGTAAGAGAAGATTATGAGAAGGAGAAATTTTCCAAGGCAAACCAGAACATTTACAACATGTTCCTGCGTGCAGAGAAGCTGGTTGTTATCAATATGCCTCTGATGCAGTTCACAGTCTATGCATGTATTCTGATCATTTCCTGGCTTGGTGCCAAGATGATCGTTGCAGGAGGTCTGACAACAGGTGAAATGATGAGTCTTTTGACTTATTGTATGAATATCCTGATGAGTCTCATGATGGTATCTATGATCTTCGTTATGCTGACCATGAGTTATGCCAGTGCAAAACGTATTGCAGAGGTATTGCAGGAAAAGACAGACCTTACCAACCATGAGAACCCTGTAAAGGAAGTTGCAGATGGCAGCATTGTATTTAAAAATGTAGATTTTGCATACAAAAAAGGCAGTAAACCTGTGCTTAAAAATATCAATCTTGATATCAGATCAGGTGAAACGATCGGTATTATTGGTGGTACGGGTAGTGCCAAGTCCAGTCTGGTCAATTTAATCAGCCGTCTGTATGACGTAACGGCTGGTGAATTGCTGGTAGGTGGACGAAATGTAAAGGAATATGACATGGAATCTCTTAGAAATCAGGTATCTGTCGTATTGCAGAAAAATGTGCTTTTCAGCGGCTCTATCTTGGATAATCTGCGTTGGGGTGATAAAAATGCAACCGAAGCAGAGTGTATCAGGGCATGTGAGCTGGCTTGTGCAGATGAATTTATTCAGAAGATGCCGGACAAATATAATACACACATTGAGCAGGGGGGCTCTAACGTGTCAGGTGGTCAGAAACAGAGGCTTTGTATTGCCAGAGCCTTGTTAAAGAAACCCAGGATACTGATTCTGGATGATAGTACAAGTGCGGTAGATACTGCTACAGATGCCAAGATCAGAAAGGCTTTTGCAGAAGAAATCCCCGATACTACGAAGCTTATCATTGCACAGAGAATCAGCAGTGTACAGCATGCTGACAGGATCGTTGTCATGGATAACGGAGAGATTTCTGACTTTGGTACACATGATGAACTGCTGACAAGAAGTGAGATTTACAGAGATGTATATGAATCACAGACAGGTGGCAGTGGAGATTTTGATGAGGATGGAGGTGACAAATAATGGCAGAGAATGCAAAACCGATGAATGGACCTGGTGGAAGACGGGGACCAAGAGGACCTAAGCCTAAGGTGGAGAATCCGGGTAAACTTTTTAAACGTTTGATGGGATATATTTTCAAGAGCTATACACCACATGTCATTATTGTTGTCATTTGTATTTTTATAGGTGTATTTGCAAGTATTCAGGGAACATTGTTTATGCAGACTCTGATCGATTCCTATATCATGCCTCTGATCGGACAGGAGAATCCGGATTTCTCGGGATTATGGAATGCTATTGTACGAGTAGGCTGTTTCTATGCGATAGGTGCTCTGTCCGGTTATGTATATAACAGGATCATGGTCAATGTCAGCCAGGGTACACTGCGAAATATCCGAAATGATATGTTTGGCAAGATGGAATCACTGCCTATCAAGTATTTCGATACCCATGCACATGGTGATATCATGTCATGCTATACCAACGATATTGATACACTGAGACAGATGATCAGTCAGAGTATGCCACAGTTGCTTAACAGTGCGATCACGATTGTCAGCGTATTTTTCAGCATGTTGTTCTTAAGCTGGCCTTTGACGATTGTTACGATGATCATGGTATCTCTGATGCTGTATGTAACGAAGAAAGCAGCGGGAGCCTCAGGTAAATATTTTATCAAACAGCAGCAGGCATTAGGTTCTGTGAACGGTTACATCGAAGAAATGATGGAAGGACAGAAGGTTGTCAAGGTATTCTGCCATGAAGAGGAAAATATCAATAAATTCAATGAGATCAATGATGAGTTATTCGATTGTGCATACAATGCTAATAAATATGCGAACTTCCTGGGACCTATCAATGCACAGCTTGGTAATCTCAGTTATGTAGTATGTGCGATTGTCGGAGGTATTCTGGCATTGAACCATATTGCGGGACTGACGCTTGGTGGACTGGCAAGTTTCCTGACCTTTAATAAGAGTTTCAACATGCCGATCAACCAGATCAGTCAGCAGTTCAACAGTATTGTTATGGCTCTGGCGGGTGCAGAACGTATCTTCAAGATGATCGATGAACAGCCGGAGGCTGATGAAGGTTATGTAACATTAGTCAATGCAGAAGAAGTAAATGGTGAAATAAGAGAAACATCTAAAAGAACAGGCATGTGGGCATGGAAGCATTATCATAAGGACACAGATACTACCAGCTATCGTAAACTGGAAGGTAAAGTGGAATTTAATGATGTGGACTTTGGCTACAGTGATGAGAAGATCGTACTTCACAATATTGAAATGTTCGCAGAACCTGGACAGAAGATTGCATTCGTAGGATCTACAGGTGCAGGCAAGACAACAATTACGAATCTGATCAACCGATTCTATGATATTCAGGATGGTAAGATCCGATATGACGGAATCAATGTAAATAAGATCAAGAAAGCTGATCTGAGACGTTCTCTTGGCATTGTATTACAGGATACACATTTATTTACGGCTACGGTTCGTGAGAATATCAGATATGGTAAGCTGGATGCAACAGATGAAGAAGTCATTGCAGCAGCAAAGCTTGCAAATGCACACGAATTCATAGAGAGACTTCCGCAGGGCTATGATACTCTTCTGACAGGTGATGGTGCGAACCTCAGTCAGGGACAGAGACAGCTTCTTGCTATTGCAAGAGCAGCCATTGCAGATCCTCCTGCATTGATTCTGGATGAAGCGACCAGTTCTATTGATACCAGAACAGAGAAGATCGTCCAGGATGGTATGGATAAACTGATGCATGGCAGAACAACCTTTGTTATTGCACACAGATTGTCTACGGTTAAGAACAGTGATTGTATTATGGTTCTGGAACAGGGCAGAATTATTGAACGTGGTACACATGACCAGTTGATCGAGAAGCAGGGCAGATATTATCAGTTATATACCGGTAATGCCATTACATCAGAAGCATAAATTATCTGGAAAAGGCAGCAGAGTATTCTTTGCTGTCTTTTTGCTTTGATTAAACAAAAAATATAAAAAACATAAATTTACAGATAATTACTTGATATCACTCAATTTAGCTGATAAAATATATAGTATAGTATGGCTTTATGCAAGCGGGGTGATAGAATGGCTTTTTCAAAAGGAAAAAGAATTGAAGATGAAACAAGTCAGAGAATTATTGATCTGGCTGTTAACATTGGCTGTAAAGAAGGTCCGGATGCATTGACGGTAACGCGAATCTGTAGAGAATTGAACTGCGACAGAAGAGTTATCTATAACAGGTTTCGGGATGTAGATGAAATTAATCTGATCGTTGCAGGACGTTGTAATGAAGAACTGCTCAAAAATGCAAGAGCAGCATTAAAACCGGATGCCTCTTATTATGAAAATCTTTTATCTCTGATCCAGGCAGAATTTACTTACATTTATGAGAAAAATACTTTTTTTCAATATTACACAGCATTATATCAGGTAGATGAGGATGGAATTCATAATGAAATTCTCCAAAATCTTGAGGAATATATAGAAAATGGGAAGGAATCAGGCGAATTTAATACACAGACCGGAAGCAGAGAAGCAGCAGAAGGTATTTGGATCATTCTTACCGGTATCAGCAGAATGTTAGCAGCAAATGTAAATTATAAATACCAGGATGGATATAAGGCGTTGATGTATGGAATCCATGCAATATGTCATGAAATGAATGCATCGTAGTATGCAAAAAAGCAGATATTTATATTGCAGAAATCACAGTCATAGTTATATTTGCACAATAATATTTGGCATATTTGTTAGAAAATGGCAGAACATGTTTTTATTACATAATAATTATGTTAATATAAAGATATCGATTGGAAATCGATAAGTTTATATTTTTAGGGGTAAGTCGCTTGTGCATATAAGCGAAGATTTAATATATGAGGAAATGGATTACACACAATAAAATAACGGTCATACGTCTGGATGGAGTCAGATGTAAATGTTTTCTTATTCAGGATGCGCATAATTACTGGATGGTAGATACTTCTGCTTTGATGGATAGGAAAAGGATTGTTATGCAGATGCAGGAGTGTGGTATTAATTCTTTGCGCGGAATCATACTGACGCATTCCCATATCAACCATGTGGAAGCAGCAGCCTGGTTCGCAGCAGAGTATCAGTGCCCGGTATATATTCACGATAGTGAATTACATTTTATTCAGACAGGAGATTGCCTGATTCCCAAGGCGGCTCGTAAATCAATGGAGCCAATAGAGCGAATGGTCAGTTATATTCCTTTCCTGAATAAATATCCGGCGTGCAGGGAAGCACAGGCACTGCCTTTGGGGAGTGAACTATTTGAAGATGATCGGATCAGGATTCTTGAAACACCGGGACATTCAGAAGGCAGTATCAGTATTATTGTAGACGATGAAATAGCAATTGTTGGTGATGTAATGCGCCGCCGGGCAGTTTTTTCTGTATTTCTGGCATGGGCGAATCAACCGGGGCTTGTAGAAGTATCATGGAAGAAATTATTGCAGGAACAATGCAGATTATTCCTTCCATCACATGGCAGAGAGATACCGAGGGAGCTGCTTGAGAAGGAATTAAAACAAATATAAAAAACATATTGCAAATTTGGAAGAAATCCGCTATGATGACTTTAGTACACAACTGGCGGAAACAGATTGTCTGTGTAGGAGTACCTACAGGGAGTGTATCATATTGATGAAAAGCCGACCGCCTGGGCAACATATATTTGTATGTCCAGGCGGTCTTTTTATGTCTTGGAACAGGATACAGAACAGGTCTATGTGGCGCTGCACAGTGGACTTGTGAAAAGGCAGGCAGCGCAGAAATGAGGTAAAAATGGAAAAACTTTCACTGGCACAGGAACTTCAGAGCAACGCTTATCCCGGAAGAGGAATCGTGATCGGTAAGACACCCGATGGAACGAAGGCAGCAATCGCATATTTCATCATGGGCAGAAGCGAGAACAGCAGAAACCGTGTATTTGTAACAGAAGGAGAAGGTATCAGAACACAGGCATTTGATCCATCCAAGTTAAGCGACCCCAGCCTGATTATCTATGCACCTGTTCGTGTTCTTGGAAACAAGACAATTGTAACCAATGGTGATCAGACAGACACGATCTATGAATTAATGGATAAACAGCAGACATTTGAACAGTCTCTGCGTACCAGAGAGTTTGAACCAGACGCACCTAACTATACACCAAGAATCTCAGGAATCCTTCATATTGAGGATGGTTCCTATAATTATGCAATGTCTATCTTAAAGAGCAACAATGGCAACCCTGATGCATGCAACCGTTATACTTTTGCATACAGCAATCCAGTAGCCGGCGAAGGTCATTTCATCCATACTTATAAATGTGATGGCAATCCTCTGCCAAGCTTTGAAGGCGAACCCAAGTTAGTTGATATTCCAAATGATATGAACGAGTTCGCTGATACTGTATGGAACAGCCTGAATGCAGAGAACAAGGTATCTCTGTTCATCCGCTATATCGACATTGCAACAGGCAAATACGAAACCAGAATCATCAACAAGAATAACTAAGGAGTGCACACATGAAAGAATTAGAATTAAAATACGGTTGTAACCCAAATCAGAAGCCTTCCCGCATCTATATGAAAGAGGGAGAACTTCCTATCGAAGTATTAAATGGCAAGCCTGGCTACATCAATTTCCTGGATGCTTTTAACGGCTGGCAGCTTGTAAAAGAACTGAAAAAGGCAACAGGACTTCCGGCAGCTACTTCCTTTAAACATGTATCTCCTGCCGGAGCAGCAGTAGGTCTGCCCCTGACAGAGGTAGAGCGTAAGATCTACTGGGTAGATGATATGGGGGATTTATCACCCTTGGCAAGTGCTTACGCAAGAGCAAGAGGCGCTGACAGAATGTCTTCTTTTGGTGATTTCATTTCTTTATCAGATGTATGTGATACCGATACAGCAAGACTCATTAAGAGAGAAGTGTCTGACGGTATCATTGCACCGGGATACGAACCGGAAGCTCTGGAAATCCTCAAGGCAAAGAAGAAGGGAAACTATGCCGTTATCAAGATTGATCCTGAATATGTTCCCAATCCAATCGAGACAAAGGATGTATACGGTGTTACCTTTGAACAGGGCAGAAATGAATTGGTAATTAACGATGAACTTTTTGCAAATGTTGTAACAGAGAATAAGGAAATTCCAGAATCAGCAAAGATTGATCTTGCAATTGCAATGATTACTTTGAAATATACACAGTCCAATTCTGTGTGCTATGTAAAGGGTGGTCAGGCAATCGGTATCGGCGCTGGCCAGCAGTCACGTATCCATTGTACAAGACTTGCAGGCAGCAAGGCTGATAACTGGTTCTTACGCCAGAATCCAAAGGTGTTGAGCCTTCCTTTCAAGGAAAAGATTGGTCGTGCAGACAGAGACAATACAATTGACGTATACATGAGTGATGACTATATGGATGTACTGGCAGACGGAGTATGGGAGAATTTCTTCACAGAGAAGCCGGAAGTATTGACCAGAGAAGAAAAGAGAGCATGGTTAGATAAACTGACAGACGTGTCACTTGGTTCTGATGCTTTCTTCCCATTTGGTGACAACGTAGAGAGAGCACACAGAAGCGGTGTGAAATACATTGCACAGCCAGGAGGCTCTATCCGTGATGATAATGTCATTGAGACATGTAATAAATACAACATGGCAATGTGCTTTACAGGCATCAGATTATTCCATCATTAACAAGAATTTCAGAAAAGGGCGGGGCTCCGTCCTTTTTTATTTGCACATGATTGCCGATATATATTATAAAGTCATATGAGGGGGAACATATATGCAGATTCAGGGCTATACATTATTTATGGGTAATCGTACAAAAGATAAAAAGACAAATGTATGGAATAATAATACACAGCAGACACAGTCAGATAAAACCGAACATAAGAAAACAATTTTTGTAGGAAATGGACAGGCAAATCAGACTGATACTCTGGCGCAGAAGAAAAAAGAAGCGCAGGATAAGGCAATGAAGGTTATCCGTGATGCTTTTGCAAAAGAGATAGAAATTGATGATGGAATCGAGGAATCCCGGGGAAAGATAAGTGACAGCCAGGCTAAGATTGCAGAAGCACAGGAACAGATCAAGGCATTAGAAGAGCAGAAGGAAGAGATACGTAAGAGTGGCTGCTCAGAGGATGAATACAAAGAAGTGTGTGCAGATTATGCGAAGCAGGAGGCAGAATTTTACAGTCAGATCAAGGATGCCAAGTCTGTTGTGATGGATGAGAATGCTTCTATCAGACAGGTTAAAATTGACCGGGCAAAAAATCAGGATATGCAGAATGCCATACAGGAAGCGGATGATATTATGAATGCTGCAAGTAAAGATATCATTCAAACTGCTATAAAGGAAATGCAGGAGCGCATGGAAGAGAAACGTAAAGAAGAGGCCGAGAAGGCAAAAGAAAGGGCAGAAGAGGAAGAAAAAGAAAAGAAACTCAAGGAACGTGTGGAAGAGAAAAATGCAGAAAGTCAGCCTGTTACCGTAACGAAGGCTGTGACAGAAACCATTCTTACACATGACCAGTTAAAAGACAGTACTGCTAATGACCTTAAAAATATTCTGGATGATTATACCCTGACAGAAGAAGATATGAAGGGAATGTCGATTGACAGCAAGCTATAAGCATGGAATAATATAACTTACAAAGGATAAGTAAAGGATATATTTAAACATGACATTAAATAAGAAAGCGTCTATCAAGACACAACGACTTACACTACAGGTAATGCCGAAAGAAGACACAGAACAACTGGTTCAATTACTGACCAACCATGAGATTACGAAAACTTTCATGGTGCCTGATTTTAAAACGCCAGAACAGGTAACAGCATTGGCAGAAACACTTATTTCTTTTAGCCAAATAGAGGATGTTGAACATTTAGCATATGGCATTTATGCTGATGATAAGTTGATTGGATTCATAAATGATTGTGGTATGGAGAATGATGCGATTGAGATCGGCTATGTCATTCATCCAGATTATCAGGGAAAAGGCTATGCTACCGAGGCAGTTCATGCGATGATAGAAGAACTGTTAAAAATGGGATTTCGTAAAGTGAAAGCAGGCTATTTTGAAGAGAATGTGGCAAGCCGCAGAGTAATGGAAAAGTGTGGCATGAAACAATTGAGTTACACTGATGAAATTGAGTATCGAGGTATCGTTCATAAGTGCTTTTATTATGAAGCAGGATACTGAAAGGCATGTAAGAAATGGAACAAATGACATTGTTTGACAATGAGATAAGAAATATCAGTGTCCCGTTAGCCAGCAGGGTACGTCCAAAGAATCTGGATCAGTTTGTTGGGCAACAGCATTTGATTGGGCAGGGAAAGATACTTCGCAGGATGATCGAGACAGATCAGGTAACATCTATGATATTCTGGGGACCACCAGGAGTCGGCAAGACCACATTGGCTGGTATAATAGCAGAAAAGACAAAAGCGTATTTCATTAATTTCAGCGCTGTGACCAGTGGAATCAAGGAAATTAAAGAAGTAATGCAGCAGGCTGAGAACAGCAGAAGAATAGGAATGAAGACAATTCTGTTCGTAGACGAGATTCATCGCTTCAATAAGGCACAGCAGGATGCTTTCCTGCCTTATGTGGAGAGAGGAAGTATTACTTTGATTGGTGCTACAACAGAGAATCCGTCATTTGAGGTAAATTCTGCTTTATTGTCCAGATGCAGGGTGTTTGTATTAAAGGCACTTGAAGAGGATGATCTGGTGCAGCTTCTTAAAAATGTGTTACTTAGCCCGCAAGGATTTCGGGATTCAAATGTAGTGATGAGTGACCGTCAGCTTCATGCTGTTGCGGCTTTTGCCAATGGAGATGCGAGAACCGCCTTGAACGTATTGGAAATGGCAGTGACAAATGGTGAAATCAGTGCAGAGGGCATCACTGTGACAGACGAAGGGTTAGAGCAATGCATCAGCAGGAAATCACTGTTGTATGATAAGATGGGAGATCAGCATTATAACCTGATTTCAGCACTTCATAAATCCATGCGTAATAGTGACCCGGATGCAGCCATATATTGGATGTGCCGTATGTTAGAGGGTGGAGAAAATCCACTTTATATTGCAAGGAGGCTGATTCGTTTTGCCAGCGAAGATATTGGAATGGCAGACAGTCAGGCTCTTCAGGTAGCTGTAGCTGCGTATCAGGCATGCCATTTTCTGGGGATGCCTGAATGCGATGTGCACCTGACACATGCGGTCACATATCTTGCTATGGCTCCGAAGTCCAACGCACTCTATACAGCATGTGAGGAATGCAAACGGGATGTGAAGGAGTACAGAGATGAGCCGGTGCCGTTACAGCTTCGAAATGCACCCACAGGTTTGATGAAAGAATTGCATTATGGGGAAGGCTATCAGTATGCACACGATTATGAGGACAAGCTTACAACCATGCAGTGTCTGCCGGATTCGTTAAAAGACAGACGGTATTATCTACCGACACAGGAGGGCGCAGAGAAAGCAGTGAAGGAAAGGCTGCAGGCAGTGCGTGAATGGAAAGCAGAACATAGAGAGGGGAAGTCACATGTTTGAAAGAATTATTTTGACTCAGATCAATCCACATGTTTATCTCATGGATGATCATCATGAAGCAACCGGCTATATTGTAGTCGGTAGTAAAAAGGCACTTGTTATTGATACGATGAACGGATATGAAGATGTACGAGCTGTTGTAGGAACAGTGACCAACCTGCCGATAATGGTCGTGAATACGCATGGACATTGTGATCATATTTATGGAAATGTATACTTTGATTGCGCTTATTTACATCCGGCGGATCTTCCTGTTGCACAGGAGCATATGAGATTCCCGGAGTTTATTGAAGAATGTAATAAGAGAGGCTTACAAATGCCGCCTTTTGAGCCGATCAGAGGTGGTGAAGTCATTGACCTGGGTGGACTTCATCTGGAAGTTATTGAACTACCGGGACATACTCCGGGCGGTATTCTTCTGCTATTGAAGGAGGATCGAATTCTGTTTACGGGAGACAGTATCAATCATCATCTCTGGATGCAGCTGGAGGAAAGTTCTTCTATGCCGGAATTTGTCAATAATCTGGAGAAGGTCATGTATCTGACCAAAGAGGCAGATGTAATTCTGCATGGACACGCCAGAGGAACAGATGATATATCCCTTATGGATAAGCTGTTGCAGGGTGCGAAAGAAATCGCAGAAGGAAAAACTGAAAATGACAAACCATATAAATGGTTCGGAGGGGTCAATAAGCAGCATCAGTTTGACGAAGACGGCAGCGTGATCTGCTATAAATAAGGTAGGTCCAAAATGAATGATAATTTAAAGGAAAAACTGACTGTATGCATTGAAAAAGGAGGTCAGAGAGATCAGGCAGAGGCTTTTGCAAATCGATATTCGGTTACGATCGAGGAAGAACCAGGAGAAGAGTTGACACTTCTTTTTGATGCAAAAGGAATCTCATTAACAGGATATGGACTTACCTATCAGGGAGATTTTGAAGGTATGGTTCATAGAATCAGCAATGGACGGTTACAACATGAAATGCTGGTTCGTGCTGCCAAAAGTACAGAGGAGAAAAAGACTGCAATTGATGCGACAGCAGGAATGGGAGAGGATTCGCTTCTGCTTGCAGCGTGTGGATATGAAGTCACAATGTATGAGCAGAATCCGGTCATTGCTATTTTATTAAAAGATGCGATCAGAAGGGCAAAGAAAAATCCCCAGTTAAAAGATATTGTTGGCAGAATGCATCTGGTTGTTGGAAACAGCATTGAATTGTTATCGGAACAAATGCCGGATTTGAATCTGATCTATTTGGACCCCATGTTTCCGGAAAGCCGTAAGTCCGGACTTACCAATAAGAAGTTACAATTAATCAGAAAAATGGAGCCACCCTGTTTTGAGGAAGAAAAATTATTCGAAGCAGCGATAAAAGCAGCACCGGATAAAGTCATAGTGAAACGCCCTTTAAAGAGTGATTATTTAGCAGGTAAAAGCCCAAATTATTCTTTAAATGGTAAGGCAATAAGATATGATTGTTATTGTTAGAAATAAAGTCATGACATGAATTTGTTATGGCTTTTTCTATATTGATGTGGTGTGGTGTTATAGGCAGCCTGAAAACTGCGGAAGAAAGTCCTTGGACTTGTAAACCCTGCATCAAACGCGATATCTGTGACGGAACGGTCAGTAGTAGCCAGTAGCTTCTCAGCGAAATCAAGCCTTCTTGCGGTGACATAAGAAGGAAAGGATGTATGGAGCTTATTTGAAAAAATCTGTGACAGATAGAATTTACTGATCCCTAAGTCTTTTGCTGTACTTTCCAGAGAAATATCCTCTTGAAAATGTTGATCCAGATAGATCAGAATATCTTCACAAATGTTCCGGCTGAGACTTCCACCGCGTTTCTCAAGATTCAGATAAGAGAAAATATCTGTCAGCATAATGGTCAGATAGCTTTTTGTATATAATAAATTAGGAGAAATGTCTTTTTGTTCATCAACGATCTTGGTAGTATCGGAGATAACAGGATGGTTTGGCAGATCATTAATATTGGGCATATCTGCGGTGGCTGGCATGTTTTTGGATAAAGTAATAAGCCAGCTTAAAGCATTCCTGCCGTGTTCTGTCAGATCATTCAGGTTGAGAATAGGATTTGTGGGAATATATTCCGTGAAAGCAGGACGGAAATCCAGCAGAAAATCTACATCAAATACCAGTAAAAGCACTTGGCTGGATTCAGGCGTATTCAGGGAATGAATTTTATCAGGAAAAGTGACAGATATGTTATCTTTATGCAAAGAGTAGGTCTGTTGTTCGATACTGATCTCCAATTCACCGGACAATACATACATGATCTCGACCTGTCTGTGCAGATGGGCGGGATAAGTATTATCATTGGACAGGAAACTGCTGAAAGATTCTACTCTGGACTGATAAAAGAAATTCATGACACGACAACTCCTTTACATGGTATTTCTAATGGTTATCATATCATGGCAGAATATTATTTGACAACTATTTTATATGTATGTGATTTTGCAATTCCTGACACAAATATGTGATGTTCTGGCGGGAAAAGTTCTGTTTGGTTTGCTACAATATGAGTAACTATTCAGAACCATGCAAATTGAGTCGAATAGGGTTCTGAATAGTTACCTGACAAGAACAATATATTTGCTGTAAAATGGAGGAAATTGCAATGATTCAAGATCGCAGGACATGGATTGCTGATAATGGCGATGGTACTTATACAAACCCGATTTTATACACAGATTACTCTGACCCGGATGCATGCAGAGTAGGGGATGATTATTTTATGGTAGCATCCAGCTTCTGCAATGCACCTGGACTGCCTGTACTACATTCTAAAGATCTGGTGAATTGGAAGGTCATCAGTTATGCGCTGGAGACGATACCAGGCAGTCAGTTTGACGTACCTCTTCATGGAAAAGGTGTATGGGCACCTGCAATTCGCTACCATGAAGGCGAATTTATCATCTTTTTTCCAATGCCGGATGAGGGAATCTATGTAGTCAGGACGAGAGATCCCTGGGGCAAATGGGATGAGCCTACATGCCTTTATGAGGGAAAGGGCTGGATCGATCCTTGTCCTTTCTGGGATGAGGATGGCAGGGCATATATGGTTTCTGCTTTCGCAAAGAGCAGAATTGGATTTAAGAGTATTCTCAACCTGTGCGAGATCACACCAGACTGCTTGCATATGATAGATGAAGGAAAACATATTTTTGATGGAAATGTGGAGAATCAGAAGACAATAGAAGGACCCAAGATGTATAAGAGAAATGGTTATTACTACATCTTTGCTCCGGCAGGCGGTGTGAAGCAGGGCTGGCAGACAGTTCTGCGCAGTAAGAATATATGGGGACCTTATGAGTATCGTAATGTCATGATGCAGAAGGATACAGAGGTAAACGGACCTCACCAGGGAGCCTGGGTCGATACACAGACGGGGGAAGACTGGTTCCTGCATTTTCAGGATGTATATGCTGCGGGTAGAATCGTACATTTGCAGCCTATGCGCTGGGAGAATGACTGGCCTATCATTGGAGAGGCTGCCCCAGGAGAAGAGAGCGGCAAGCCTGTTACTACATGGCACAAACCAAATGTAGGAGCAGTTTATCCTGTTACAAGTCCTGATGCGGAAGATGATTTTGATAAAGAACAACTTGGACTGCAATGGCAATGGAATGCCAATCCAAAGGATGGATGGTATGCATTGGATACAGAGGATCATAAATTGATCTTAAAAGCAGTACATCGTCATGCAGATACCATTACGAACGAACAGAATCTTTTATTACAGAAATGGTGCATGCCTGAGTTCTGTGCAGAGACGAAGCTGAGTCTGGAAGTAATGCAATCTGGAGATATAGCTGGACTGGTAAGTCTGGGAGTTACTTATGGTGCAGTTGCCATAGCAAAAGAAAGTGACAGCTATGTCATAAAACTGATTCATGGTAAACAACATTTTGATAAAGAGAATGCATCTGCAGAGGATATCATCACAGAAGTGAAACGAATACCACTGTCTGTAAAAGAGATTTACTTTAATAATACAGTGAAGAAGATTCCATCTACTGAATATAATCAGGACGGACCTTATACATTTCCGGTTCCGGCAGAAATGATCAGTCTTGGTTACAGCCTTGATGGCAGGAACTTTGAAGATATTTATTCCTATCCTTCCCAGGCTGGCAGATGGGTAGGTGTAAAGAATGGACTGTTCTGCTGCCATGAAGGCAGTGGAGAAGCAGGTGAAGTAAGGGTTTCTTATTTTCACTTTGTGTAATTATAACCTCTCACAGGTAAGCGCACAGATTAAATTGTCTTAAATTAGTAGAACACTAGACGAAATAATATTAGAGTAGAACTTATGATGCATGGCAGTATGCCATGCATTATTAAATTCTTAATGCGGAATAAATGCTGTTATGCTATGATATAGTTAAATCAACTGTAAAATTCGTTGTTAAAAAAGACGAAAAAAGCACCGAATAAAATTTGGCGTAAGCAGTTCAAAATAATAAAACACATATAGAAGGAAGTATAATCCATGATACAGGACATTCACGGAATTTATCATAATGAATATCAGGAGCTTATCCCGGAACAGGACGACTGCGTCATGTTTGTACAGGGGCGTAGTGTTCTGATGAGCAGAGACAGTGAACAGACGATTCGATATATTACATATGGACAGCTAATGGAGGTATCAGGTGGAGATATTTCCGCTGATGCCTGTCGTTATTTATTCAGCATAGAAAATCAGGGGATAACAGAAAAATATTTTCTGGGTAATTCCCATATGCTCACACCACAACTGATGGAAAAATACGAATATCGTCAGCAGAATGTTTTCCGTACCATGAAACCGGAAGATAAGGCGTTTGCCGGGATCACGGCGTGCCAACTGGCTAACTGGTATGAAAACACACAGTTCTGCGGTAAGTGTGGAACCAGATTGGAACATGACAAGGTAGAACGCATGATGAAATGTCCCAAGTGTGGGGCGATGCATTACCCTAAGATATCTCCGGCGGTGATCGTAGCAGTTACAAACAGAGATAAGATACTGATGACGAAATATGCCGGTCGGGATTATAAGAAATATGCACTGATCGCCGGTTTTACGGAGATAGGTGAAACGATAGAAGATACTGTACGCAGAGAAGTCATGGAAGAAGTCGGGATTCATGTGAAGAATATCCGATATTATAAGAGTCAGCCATGGTCTTTTACAGATACGATTCTGATGGGATTTTACTGTGAACTGGATGGTGAGGATACGATTACAATGGATGCACATGAGTTGTCTGTTGCAGAATGGATCCAACGTGAGAACATTCCGACAGAATATGATGGGATCAGCCTGACTAACGAAATGATCATGCGATTTAAGGAGGAAGCGGATTATGAACAGTTTTGACAGAAGAATTGCCAGGATCAAAGCATCCATGGGTGAAGAAAAAGCCGAACTGGTTTTGAAAAATGCTACATACCTGAATGTTTTTACCAATGAATTCCTGCAGGGCGATATTGCAATTTCACAGGGCTTTTTCATAGGAATCGGCGACTATGAAGGCGATGAAGAAATAGACATGACAGGTAAGACGATTGTGCCGGGGTTCATTGATGGACATCTGCATCTGGAAAGTTCTATTGTATCGCCCGGACAGTATGCGGCAGCAGTATTACCGCATGGAACGACAGCAATCGTTGCTGATCCACATGAGATCGGCAATGTATTGGGAGAAACAGGGATTGACTATATACTGGATGCTACGAAGAAATTGCCTCTTGATGTGTATATCATGATGTCATCCTGTGTGCCCGCTACACCTTTTGATGAGTCAGGTACGACGATCAATCATAAAATGATCGCAAAATATCTGAAAAATGAAAGGGTACTTGGATTGGCAGAATTGATGAACTTTCCCGGGGTTATCCATACGGATCATGAGGTCATGAAGAAAATCCAGGTTACAATGAAAGAAGGCAAGATGATAGATGGACATGCACCTGGACTGACAGGTAAGGCACTGAATGCCTATGTTACAGCAGGTATTGGTTCAGATCATGAGTGTACCACAGCAGAAGAAGCTCTTGCCAAATTAAGACTTGGTCAGTGGATCATGATAAGGGAGGGGACAGCAGGCAAGAATCTTGAAAACCTGCTGCCACTTCTGGATGCACCTTATTATTCCAGATGCCTTCTGGTAACTGATGACAAACATCCAGGCGAACTGGCAAGAGACGGACATATTGATTATATTATCCGCAAGGCGATCAGACTGGGTGCCAATCCGGCATACGCTTATCGGGCGGCTTCCTACAATGCCGCTGTATATTTCAATCTGGGCTCGAGAGGTGCTGTCTGCCCCGGATATCAGGCTGATTTTGTTGTACTGGATGATGTACAAGAGGTGTCTGTGCATTCCGTGTACAAGTGCGGTAAGTTGATCAGTAAAGAGGGTAAACTGGAAAAAGATGCAGCGAAACTGTTCAATAAGCAGGATCATGAGTTAATGGACAAATATGGTCGCAAACTTACCAATTCTATGAAAACCGGTAAAATCAGACTGGAAGATATTACATTGAAGAAAAAGACGGAAAAGATCATAGGCTTGGTAGATGGGGAACTATTGACTACGGATGAAGGAGAAACAGCACAGATTGATGTGAGTAAGGATATCCTGAAACTGTGCGTAGTAGAGAGACATCATCATACCGGACATGTGGGCGTGGCTTTTGTAAAAGGTTATGGACTGAGGGAGGGAGCTGTGGCTACCTCTATTGCACATGATTCTCATAATATTATTGTAGCAGGTACGAATGATGATGACATTCTCTATGCGATACACAGGTTACATAAGCTGCAGGGTGGTATGGTAGTTGTGAAAGATGGCAAGGTGGTAGAAGAAATGGCATTGCCGATCGCGGGTCTTATGTGCGATATGCAGGTTGAAGAAGCACAACAGAGGATGGATGCTGTGAAGCAGGCTGCTTATGATCTGGGTGTAGGAAAAGGCATTGACCCTTTCATGACATTGTCTTTTGCAAGCCTGGCAGTAATCCCTAAACTGCGGCTGACTACTTTGGGAGTAGTAGATGTAGATAAATTTGAACTTTTATCATAAAATAAAAGAAATAGCGACTTGATAAAGTTGCTGTTTCTTTTTATATAGTAAAACAAAAAGAGCACTGAATAATTCAGTGCTCTTAGTGCCGGTGGCCGGACTTGAACCGGCACGGAGTTGCCCCCGGCAGATTTTGAGTCTGCTGCGTCTGCCATTCCGCCACACCGGCATCTCTTGACGACAAAAGTTATATTACCATAACTTTGTAATGAATGCAAGCTTTATTTTTAAAAATACTGTCAAAAAATAGTTTTAATTTAACTTTTAAAAAAGCTGAATATAGTGTATGATAGTATTAAATGGGCAGATAACATAATCAGTTGCATATCTGACCCGGAAATGAGGATTATAATTTACATGAGTAAGATTGTTTTAATAGATGGACACAGTATGTTAAACAGAGCTTTTTATGGCGTACCGGATCTGACGGATGCCAAGGGACTTCATACCAATGCCATTTATGGCTTTTTGAATATATTATTTAAAATATTGGAAGAAGAGAAGCCCGAATATCTGACCGTGGCTTTTGACGTGCATGCACCGACATTCCGCCATGAAATATACAAGGAATACAAAGGTACCCGTAAGCCTATGCCGGAGGAACTTCGTCAGCAGGTTCCTGTCATGAAACAGGTATTGGAAGCTATGGGGGTTCAGATCGTAGAGAAGGCAGGACTGGAAGCAGATGATATACTGGGTACGATCGCAAAACGCTCTGAGTCAGAAGGAATGGAAGTTGCACTTGTATCCGGAGACAGGGATTTGCTGCAGATCGCATCTGATCATATCAAGATCCGCATTCCAAAGACTAAAGGTGGCAAGACAGAGATAGAGGATTATTATGCCAGTGATGTGGAGGCAGCTTACCATGTAAATCCTACACAGTTCATTGAATTAAAGGCTTTGATGGGAGATACTGCGGATAATATTCCTGGAGTTCCCAAGGTGGGAGAAAAAACCGCTACAGAACTGATGACCACATATGGTTCCCTTGATAATATTTATGCACATGTTGAAGAAATCAGCAAGAAAAGCATCCGTGAAAGTCTGATCGCCAACAGGAATCTGGCTGATCTGAGCAAAGTACTGGCTACGATTGAAACAAATGCTGATTTTGACTTTTCTTATGAAAAAGCACAACTTGGTAATCTCTATACACCGGAAGCATATCAGATGTTCAAACAGCTTTCTTTTAAGAATCTGTTAGGACGTTTTGAGTCAGCACCTGTGAAACAGGAATTATCATATGAGATGATCGAAGTGCAGACCAGAGAGAAAGCGCAGGAAATTTTTGCACAGTGCAAAGAGAATGGATTGGCTGCATATCGCCTGATCCAGACCAGGGACAAGGAAGCAGGAAGCGTTGGTTCAGGCGCTTCAGGTCAGATGTTTCTGCAATTTGAGGAAGAGAAAGGTATTTTTGCCTGTGTTCTGACTTATGAAGATAACAAAGTATTCTGCCTTGAAGAAACAGATGCTCTTTCCAAAGAAGAGATTCTGAATGGATTGCGCAATATGATGCGTGATCAGCATGTCCTGATGGCATGTTTCGATGGCAAGCCTGATTACGCTGATCTGATCACAAAAGAGGATGATGCTGCATTATCGGCAGAAAAACTGACAGAGTATTTATATGACTGTAAGATTGCAGCGTATTTGTTAAATCCTTTAAAAAATGATTATGAGATCGTTGATGTGGCAAACGAATACCTGAATATAACGTTGGCAGACTGGAATGAACTGTTTGGCAAGGCAGATCTGACTACAGTATACAGAGAACAGAGACAGGAGTGTCTGGATTATTTTGCCAGAGAGGCAGCAGTATTACGTCAGGCGCAGCCATTGCTGCAAAAGGCATTGGAAGAAAGTGGAATGTCCAGACTTTTCCGTGAACTGGAAATGCCTTTATCCTATGTCCTTTACTCCATGGAAAAGGAAGGAATTCTGGTTAAACCGGAAGAACTGCATCTGTATGGAGAAGCCCTGAATGGCAGGATCGCAGAACTGGAGACGTCCATTCATGAGCAGGCTGGCGGCGAGTTCAATATCAATTCACCCAAACAGCTCGGAGAAGTCCTTTTTGAAAAAATGCAGATACCTGGTGGCAAAAAGACCAAGACAGGATATTCCACAGCAGCAGATGTGCTGGATAAACTTGCACCGCAGTATCCGATCATCAAGGATATTCAGGAATATCGGGGACTGACCAAACTAAAATCTACTTATGCAGACGGACTGGCTGCTTATATTGGAGAGGACAGCCGTATCCATACGAATTTCAATCAGACGATCACTGCAACAGGCAGACTCAGTTCTACAGAACCGAATCTGCAGAATATCCCAATGAGAATGGAACTGGGAAGAAGGATCCGTAAAGTATTTGTACCGGATGAGAACTGTATCTTCATGGATGCAGATTATTCGCAGATCGAACTTAGAGTTCTGGCGCATATGTCCGGTGATGAACAGTTGATCGAAGCATATAAAATGGATGAAGATATCCATCGCATTACGGCATCCAAGGTATTCCATACACCTTTTGAAGAGGTAACAGACCTGCAAAGAAGGAATGCAAAGGCTGTAAATTTTGGTATCGTATATGGCATCAGTTCCTTTGGACTCAGTCAGGATCTCAGTATTTCTACGAAGGAAGCCAAGGGCTACATTGATGAATATTTTAAGACTTATCCGGGCATTAAGACTTTTTTGGATAAGCTGGTATCGGATGCAAAGGAAAAGGGTTATTGTGAGTCAATGTTTGGCAGACGCAGACCTGTACCGGAGTTGAAGTCTTCTAATTTCATGACACGTTCTTTTGGAGAAAGAGTTGCCATGAATTCACCGATTCAGGGTACAGCAGCAGATATCATCAAAATAGCCATGCTGCATGTATATGATGCGTTGAAAGCTGCCGGATTACAGTCCAGACTGATCTTGCAGATCCATGATGAACTTTTGATAGAGACTAGAGAAAATGAAGTAGAAGAAGTTCGCCGTATTTTATCAGAAGAGATGAAAAATGCCTGTCACCTGGCTGTTGAATTGGAGATTGATCTTCATACTGGCAGTGACTGGTATGAAGCAAAGTAAATCTGCTCCAATTTTGAAGGAAGCATGAGCAGATACCGAGGAAAAAGAGCGAGTATGAAAATTATAGGGATAACCGGTGGAGTTGGAGCCGGTAAGACACAGATATTAAAATATATAGAGGAACATTATAACAGCAGGATCATCCGGGCAGATGAGGTGGCTCATCTGTTGGAGGAACCGGGGCATGAATGTTATCACAGGTTGATCGGACTTCTGGGGAAGGATATTCTGGATGCAGACGGCAATATTGTAAAAAGTGCAATGGCAGCTAAGATTTTTGCAGATGCGGGAACTCTGGAAAAAGTCAATGCTATCATACATCCGGAAGTAAAGAAGTATATTTTAGAGCAGATCACTTTAGAACAAAAGGCAGACCATGTTGCATTTTTCTTTATAGAAGCAGCATTGTTAATAGAGGAACATTACGATGAAATCGTGGATGAGATGTGGTATATCCACACGGATGAAGCGGTGCGCAGACAAAGGCTTGCAGTAAACAGACAGTACAGTGAAGAAAAGACGGAAAGTATTATAAGGGGACAGCTAAGTGAGGCAGAATTTCGCAGGCATTGCAGTGTCGTAATCACCAATAATGGAGATTTGGAGGATACCTATCAGCAAATTAATAATATAATGGGGGAATATGTATGAATCAGGTAAAAATCTTTGGACAGGAAACAGTATTCGGACTGGATATTGGAACAAGAAGTATTGTAGGAACAATTGGCTACAGACAGGGGGAACGTTTCGTAGTTGTTGCACAGGAAATCCGTGAGCATCGGACCAGGGCTATGCTGGATGGACAGATTCATGATATTAACAGAGTCGCTGCAACGATCAGTGAGATCAAGGCAGCACTGGAAGAAAAGACAGGGCTGAATCTGACAGATGTCTGCATTGCTGCGGCAGGTCGTGTGTTAAAGACCATGAATGTGCACGTAGATAAGGAATTCGATACGGAGACAAGCATATCAAAAGAAGATATGAGCACTTTGGTATCAATGGGTGTGGAGCAGGCATTTACACAATTTCAGAAAGAAAATGACAGTGATGTACATTTCTATTGTGTAGGTTATTCTGTGGTAAAATACTATATCAATGGCATGTGGATGGGGCAGCCGGAACATCATAAGGCAAAGACTTTGGGCGTGGATATGATCGCTACTTTCCTACCGGATGATGTGGTAGATGGTCTGTATCGCGCTGTTGAACTGGCAGGACTCAAGGTTGCCAACATGACATTGGAGCCTATAGCAGCAATCCGGGTAGCAATTCCTGAACGTTTCAGACTTCTTAATATAGCTATGATCGATGTGGGAGCAGGTACATCTGATATTTCTGTTACAAATGATGGAAGTGTTATCGCTTTTGGGATGATTCCCTGTGCGGGTGATTCTTTGACAGAAATCATTGCACGTAAGTGTCTGATCGACTTTGCTACTGCTGAGAGAATCAAGAAAGAGGCATCTGTTAAAGCTGAAATTGCATATGAAGATATTATGGGGCTGGAACAGACGATCACATCAGAGGAAGTATATGCTATCTGTAAACCACAGATTGAGAAAATGGCTAAACAGGCAGCAGATGAAATCAGACGTTTGAACGGTGACATGTCACCGAGTGCTGTTTTCGTTGTCGGCGGCGGCGGTAAGATCAAAGGATTTACAGAACAGATCGCAAAAGAATTGGAACTGGATCCGAAGAGAGTAGCACTTCGTGGGGAAGAAATCATGAATGATGTTGATTTCCCTTCGGATTGTCTGAAAGATTCAACGATCATTACTCCTGTTGGCATTTGCCTGTCATATTATGAACAGAATAATAACTTTATATATGTTATTTTCAATGGTACACGTATCAAGCTATATGATAACAATAAACTTGCAGTGATAGATGCTGCTATTCAGGCTTCTTTTGACAGAGAGAGCCTTTTCCCGAGAAGAGGAAAGGAAGTACATTATACAGTAAATGGAAAGAACCGTGTAACCAGAGGAGAATATGGGGAAAGCGCAACCATTACGGTTAATGGGGAAAATGTTGATATCAATCATGCAATCAAGGCAAATGATGAGATAATCATGCAGGAATCTACTCAGGGCAAACCTGCGCAGGTAAGAATCTCTGATCTGTTAGATTATCATGGTAAGATATCTGTGACTGTAGATGGACAGGAACTTATGCTTGCAAAGCCGATTAAAGTAAATGGCAGTGAGGAAACTTCTGATTATCTGATTCAGGAGGGTGATGAAGTATCTATATACAGCTATTATACATATGAGCAGATGTATGACTATCTGAAGCTTAATTCAAAACAGAAATTAGCCATTAACGGACAGGAAGCAAATGGAGAATCGGCAATTTATGCTGGCGATAAGCTGGAAATTCAGGTAAAAGAAGAAAAACAGACACAAATGCATGATATGAATGAACCTGAAAAAGAAGTTAAGCCAGAAACAGTTCAGGTATTTAAGGATATGGTGGAACAGGCAGCCAAAGAAGAGAAGCAGGAGGAAGAAACCATATCCGGTAATAAGAGTATTGTTGTGATCGCCAACCAGAGGCCTGTTACTCTGGCCGGCAAGGATTCCTACCAGTTTGTAGATATCTTTGATTATATTGATTTCGATACGAGAACGGTTAAAGGCAAAGGAATTGTAACACGTGTCAACGGCGAAAATGCGCAGTATACGCAGCAACTTAAGGATGGAGATAAACTGGAAATTTTCTGGAAATAAAAGCAGTTAGAATGTGAGGATGGTCAGACACCAATGAAAATGTGCAGTATAGCAAGCGGAAGCAGTGGAAATTGTATTTACATAGGAACAGAGGCAACGCATCTGCTTGTTGATGTAGGTATCAGTTGTAAGAGAATCGTAGAAGGGCTGAATCAGTTAGGGTTAAAAGGTCAGGATATCGATGGAATCCTGATCACGCATGAACATGCGGATCATATTAATGGACTGGGGGTAATAAGCCGTAAGTTTGGAATTCCTATTTATGCAACCCCGGGAACGATAAATGCGATCAAGCAGACAGGAAGTCTTGGAACAATAGAGGATGAACTGTTTCATGAAGTACAGGCAGATGAGAAAATGATCGTTAAGGATATTACAGTAAATCCTATGAAAATTTCTCATGATGCAGCTCAACCGGTAGCTTACCGGTTCCAGTACGGAAGCAGAAGAATGGCGGTCGTAACGGATCTGGGTACGTATGATGACTATACGGTTGAAAGTTTAAAAGGTATGGATGCGTTAATGCTGGAAGCAAATCACGATATCAATATGCTACAGGTAGGACCTTATCCGTATTATCTGAAACAGCGTATTCTGGGTAAGAGAGGACATTTATCCAATGAACTTTCGGGTAAATTGCTCAGCCAGTTAATGCATGATAATCTGAAAGCAGTATGCCTTGGCCATCTGAGCAAGGAGAATAATCTGGTGGAACTTGCTTATGAAACAGTCAGATTGGAGATTTCCATGAGTGATAATCCGTATAAGCCGGATGATTTTCCGATTTTTGTAGCAAATCGAAGTGAATTATCACAAATGGTTGAAATTTAGCACATTATTATGTATGATGAAATAAGCACGTGCTTACATGTGCATATTTATACATGATATAACTGCGTTATGCAGTTAGGATCGTTCAAAGAAGGAGTCGCGAATTATGAAGAAAACAATTATTACTGTCGTAGGAAAAGATACAGTAGGTATCATTGCAAAGGTTTGTACCTATTTAGCAGAAAATCAGATTAATATTCTGGATATTTCTCAGACAATCGTTAACGATTACTTCAATATGATGATGATCGCTGATATGAATAAAGCACAGAAATCTGTCAGCGAAGTTTCTGATGATCTGGATAAGCTCGGAGAAGAAATCGGTGTTATCATCAAATGTCAGAGAGAAGAGATCTTTGACTCAATGCACAGAATCTAATCACAAGATATTCAGAAGAATGGAGACTGTTATGATTAATATATACGAAGTATTAGAAACGAATAAAATGATTGAGAAGGAGAATCTGGATGTCAGAACAATTACTCTGGGCATCAGTCTCCTTGACTGTATTGATTCCAATCTGGATCAGTTAAATGAAAACATTTATACAAAGATCAAGACAGTTGCCAAAGATCTGGTAGCGACCGGAGAGGCAATTGAAAAAGAATTCGGGATTCCTATTGTAAATAAAAGAATTTCTGTAACCCCAATGGCATTGGTAGGTGGTTCAGCATGTAAAACATCTGAAGATTTTGTTACTCTGGCCAAGACAATGGACAGAGCAGCCAAAGAAGTAGGCGTAAATCTGATTGGCGGTTATTCTGCTTTGGTATCCAAAGGCATGACGAAAGCAGACGAACTCCTGATCCGTTCCATTCCACAGGCTTTGCATGAGACAGAGAGAGTATGCAGTTCTGTTAACCTTGGTTCAACCAAGACCGGTATCAATATGGATGCAGTCAGATTAATGGGAACTATTATCAAAGAGACTGCAGAGATCAGTAAGGATAATGACAGTGCAGACTGCATGAAACTTGTAGTATTCTGTAATGCACCGGATGATAACCCGTTTATGGCAGGTGCTTTCCATGGTGTAACAGAAGCCGATGCGATCATTAATGTTGGTGTCAGTGGTCCTGGTGTTGTTAAGACAGCATTAGAGAGTGTACGTGGTGAGAGCTTTGAAGTATTATGTGAGACAATCAAGAAAACAGCGTTCAAAGTAACCAGAGTTGGACAGTTAGTTGCACAGGAAGCATCTAAGAGAATGGGCGTTCCTTTTGGTATTGTAGATCTTTCACTTGCACCTACACCGGCTATCGGCGACAGTGTGGCAGATATTCTCTGTGAGATCGGTCTGGAATATGCAGGCGCTCCCGGAACAACAGCAGCTCTTGCTTTGCTGAATGATCAGGTTAAGAAGGGCGGTGTTATGGCATCCTCTTATGTTGGTGGACTGAGTGGTGCATTTATTCCGGTCAGCGAAGATCAGGGTATGATCGATGCAGTACAGGCGGGTGCACTTACGATTGAAAAGCTGGAAGCTATGACCTGTGTATGTTCAGTAGGTCTGGATATGATCGCAATTCCGGGAGACACGAAGGACACTACTATTTCCGGTATCATTGCAGATGAATGTGCAATCGGTATGGTCAACCAGAAAACAACAGCAGTCCGTATCATTCCTGCAATCGGTAAGACAGTAGGGGATAAGGTTGAATTTGGTGGATTGTTCGGCTATGCACCGATCATGCCGGTTAACCAGTTCTCCTGTGATGCTTTCGTAAACCGTAAAGGAAGAATTCCTGCACCAATCCACAGCTTTAAGAACTAATGTGCGTTTGAACAGGGGCAATATGGCTCATTCTGGAAAAGGCAACTTTTTATAGCCTGAAAATAAAAGAAATAGAGATAGATTCCTTAGTTAGAAAAAATCTAGCTAAGGAATTTTTTGCTTATTGTGGTATTAAAACTGTGGGCAATGGTATTTCTATTATAGATTTTAAATTCTCAGTTAATAAAATAATACCTGCACACTAAACTGCCAACACTAAGAAAAGTCACAATATTTTCATTGCAAGAAAATATAAGTATAATAAATGATATCAGAATATGAATACACATCGGATATCATTTATTGGAACATGGAGGTGGGGAATAATGAGAAGGATGAGAGCAATAAGTCTGTTACTTGTTGCAAGTATGTTGCAGACAATGAATGTATTTGCGGCAGAGGAGAACGGTGATGCAAATGCGGCAGCTCAGTGGAAGGAAGCAGCTAATTTATCTCTTCAGTAGGATGGAGCGGAAAGCCCCTATTATTCAACGGGTCAATGGAATGATCCAAATACAAGCATGACTATGGCATCTTGCGACTGGTTTAATTATAAGGATTATACCGTCTACAGTGATCCATACTACGGACTTTGTCTTTTGAAAAATGCATATGATACGTCACAGGTAGAAGCCAATCCAAGTGTTGGCATTGATAATGTTGTTGATTCAACGTTAGCATATGGATGCCTGCCCGATTTTTCAAATCTTGAGAGCCAATATTTCCCTTTTGAAAGTATAGGCATAACCGAGCAGGAGTATGCAGCAATTCCTTTACCGGCTGTATGTACTTCCTGGCGCTATCCTGCTGACTATGAAGAAGATATGTTGAATTACAGTGAGCAATATAATAATCTGATATGGGCGCATAAAGGCAAATATTGGCCCTATTCCAATTTCACAGAGAAAGGACTTACAGGCAGGAAAATAATGGAATGGAGACTGATAGATGCTGCGGCAGGCGTTCCTATTGGGTGCCATGTAAACAGATTTAGTCCTGATGGGATATATAGTAATAAACAATATGGTAGTGTAATTAAAAGTATAGAGGTTAAGTATCCGTGTGCGAGTCTCGACAGATATTGTGCGCAGAAGGCATTTAAAATATCATATGGACCACATGCAGTAAATACGATAAATGGAAAATATTATGATGATGTGTGGACAGTGCAATTTATTATGTATCCAAATGAAATGGACATGCGATATTTGCATGGATTGTTACGTCTGATTACTCCTGATGCAGAAGAAATCTATTCTGCAATCAAGACAGATTTGTATGGAGATAAAGAGTATGGTCCCTGGCATTATGAAGATCAGGATTATAACATAGGTTATGCACCGTGGAAATATTATGATAAGTGGTATGATATCGGCACACAGTCAAGAATATGCTCTTCCTATACTGCCCAGACAGAAGATACAACCAGAATAACTGGTTATGGTGACGGCTGTGAGCCTACTTGCTTTATCTACAGAATTGCTCCCAGAGTAGGAGTGAATGCGCCGGGGTATGGTATTAGAAGATAGTGGAGGATAGAATCTATGAAAAAAATATTTTTAGCTGCTTTTATTTTAGATAATTTATCATGAAACATTATAAAAGAGAAGCCTGTTAAGCTTCTCTTTTATAATTGGAAGAATCGTGTATATTCATTTACCGGAACATGTTTGTACTTTTGCCCCTGTACGCCGTAGTAGAGCTGTGATGCATAGATATCCGCCTGCAAGGAAGTCAGGGCTAAGCCATCCAGTTTTTTGACTGCATCAGGAAGTCTGGTGAAGACTGGAATAGAGCTGTTGCCTTTTATTGCCTTCAGAACGTCCCGTCCTTTGTCATTGAATCCAAGCAGATGCGCATAGAAAGTATAGTCATTTTCTTTTAACTGATCGGCAGTTTCCTGATGCATATCCAACAGGATATGCATCAGACTCCTTGCAATTCTGGTGAAGGTCACATTTCTGGTCTTACAGTCCAGGCAGAACTGATGGAAGGAAGTATATTCTGTCAGATGCTTGCGGAAGGTATCGGACAGGGATTCTGTCATATCATAGATACCAGACAGATCATGACCAGAGTGAAAGCAGCTAATCAGTATATAATATAATATAGAAGAGAAGTCATCAACATACAGATATTCCCGGTTTTGCATGAGGCTGGAATATACCGAAGAGGGAACCTGATCGGCTAGTCGTGCATAATCAGCCTGTTTATCCTGCATGAAATTCCTGATGGCGCTGGCAGAAGCGAGTTCATTATTCAGCGAGGGCGCATTGTAACCGTTGCCCTGTCTTTTTAAAGTAACAGGCTGTATGGAGCTTTGACGCATCATTAATGCCTTGATATATTCGATTGCCAGGGTATTATTAGGTTCTTTGGTTAATGCAGCCTTTTCAGAAGATAATTCCTGCATCAATGCGTAGTATCTGGCAGAAGCAAAAGACTCTCCCTTTTTCTGGTATTCTTTTAAATAAGTGACATACGTGTCACTTTCTGATGACAATATAGAAGCGATTTCTTTTAATGACTGTAGATTGCCACATTCGCTGCCAAAGTGAAGGTAATCAATGACACCGAGCTTGTCTAATAAGGATACTGCACCCTGAGCGAAATATTCTGCACTGCCGAGGCTGTAATATACAGGAAGTTCCAGTACAACATCAGCACCGTTCTCCAATGCCATCCGGGCGCGGAGATATTTGTCAACGATAGCGGGAATGCCTCTCTGCATGAAATTACCGCTCATAATAACAAGAATACGGTCAGCTCCCAGTTCTTCGCGAATGTTCTGTAACTGATAGAGATGACCGTTATGGAATGGATTATATTCAGCTATAACCGCAGCAATTCTCATAGAAGTTATCATACCTTTCAAATAAAACTGCACCAGCCGCCAAGTGTTCCTCCGGGATAATCAATAGGTGAACCGAGACACTGGCGATACGCTGATACGCACTCCTCCCGGAACTGATGCATAAACCTATTATAGTGTGTCCGTTTACAAAAAACAATAACCATCATGACTAATTATTACGGTAGTCAAACAATAGCAGATAAGATATGATAAGAATAAATGGATAAACAGAAAGGGGATCACAAATGTATAAGAGAATTTATGTGGATCAATGTGGATATCAGCCGGATATGAAGAAATATGTTACCTTTCAGTCACAGGAACCTGTAGAGTTTGCCATACTGAGAAGTGATGGCAGTTGTGTGATGCAAGGTAAAGCAGAGAAACCTGTTAACAATGCTTCTGCTAAAGAAATAGATTATATAGGTGACTTTTCACAGATCACAGAGCCGGGAAGATATTATGTGACAGCCAAAGGTTTGGGAGAGTCTGATACTTTTACAATTGGTAATGATGTATACACAGATGCCTTTCAAAAGGCGATGCATTTTTATTATATGCAAAGATGTGGATGCAACTTACCCAAAGAAGCAGCAGGTATCTATGTACATGCTGCATGCCATACAACAGAGGCGACCATATATGGAACTGATCAGAAACGCAATGTGTGCGGAGGATGGCATGATGCCGGCGACTATGGAAGGTATGTAGGACCGGGCGCAATGGCAGTTGCACAATTATTGCTGTCATATGAAGCAAACAAAGACATGGCACAGCAGTATTATAATCCGGTTTATCATGATGAAACACTTCCTGCATATCTGGCGGAAATCAAATATGAACTGGACTGGATGATGACAATGCAAAGAGAAGACGGAGCACTATATCATAAGGTAAGCTGTTATAATTTCTGCGGTTTCATTATGCCTGACCAGGAGAAAGAAGAACTGGTGATCAGCCCGATATCGACTACAGCTACGGGGGATTTTGCAGCAGTAACAGCAATGGCAATCCGATTCTATAAGGAATATGATGCTGAGTATGCAAAGAAGCTGGAGCAGGCTTCAAAAAAGGCATATGAAGCCCTGAAAAAGTCAGAACTGCCCGGTGGATTTAAGAATCCACCTGAAATTGTGACAGGAGAATATGGCGATGAAAGTGATTTTGATGAGAGATATTGGGCCGCAGCAGAACTCTACAAAGCATTTGGCGAAGAACAATATCGCCTGGACTTCGAGAAAATGGCAGCAGAAAAGATCTGCCATGGTTATGGATGGGTCGAGATGGGAAGTTACGGAAATCTGGCGTATCTGACTACCGAATATCCAATTTCTGGTGATTTGAAAGATAAGATCACACAATCCATGCTCGAACTTGCAGAAGAAAAATTAAAAATCGTGGAAAATGATGGGTATGGTACAGCTCTGAATTCTACAGAATATACATGGGGCAGTAATCTTGATACAGCAAATAACGGATTGCATTTATATGATGCGTACAGAATTACAGGAGAACAGAAATATCTTATAGCAGCAACAGAACAGATTCATTATCTGCTTGGGAGAAATCCGATGGGGCTTTGCTATCTGACCGGATGTGGAACAGATGCTATTAAGCATCCTCATCACAGACCTTCAGGGTTTCTGGGAAAGGCAATGCCGGGAATGTTATCCGGAGGACCTTGTAACTGGCTGGCAGATGAGACAGTGAAACAGATATTTACCAAAGAAACAGCACCTGCCAGATCACTGGCAGATATGACAGGCAGTTATTCGACAAATGAGGTTACAATCTACTGGAATTCTGCATTTGTGCAGCTTCTTTTATCAGTTATAAAAAAATAAAATATCTGGTTGACAAAGTATAGATGTGTGTGTATAATAAATCAATGTGTGGATAGGAGTCTGCTATGTTAGTGAATTTGACAGATGTATTAACAAATGAAGGAAGAACACAGGAAATGACCGCTTCTTATGAGGCAGATTCATATACCTGTCAGTTGGGAACTTTTTCTATTAAGGAGAAGAGTCCAGTGACTTTGAAACTTTCTAATATTGGACAATCTAAGGCATTGGTCGAAGGCAATGTGAAACTTGTTTTTGCAATGCAGTGTGACAGATGCCTGACGAATGTAGATTATACATTTGATTTAAACTTTTCCAGAAGGGTGGTCACACCTGACTATATCGGAGAGGACGAAGATATCGAGGATATGGATTTTATGGGAGGGTATCACTTAGATATAGACGGACTGATCAATAATGAAATATTATTGAATTGGCCAATGAAGGTTTTGTGCAGCGAATCCTGTAAAGGGATTTGCAAGGTGTGCGGTAAAAATCTAAACGAAGGAGATTGTGGATGCGATGATTTCGTACCCGATCCCCGGATGGCAGCGATTAAAGATATTTTTAACGCGTATAAGGAGGTGTAACAATGTCTATTTGTCCAAAGAATAAATCTTCTAAAGCAAGAAGAGATAAGAGAAGAGCAAACTGGAAGATGAGCGCTCCTACATTAGTAAAGTGCAGCAAATGTGGTGCTTTAATGATGCCTCATAGAGTTTGCAAGGCTTGCGGATCTTACAATAAGAAAGAGATCATCAGCGCAAACTAATTGCTGAAGAATGCAGAATTATTAAGGTGTTAGGCTATATGGCCTGACACCTTATTTTATTGTTATTCCAATCCGGTGTCAGGTATATTTTTTATATAGTATATTGATTTTTATGCCGTTGTTTAGTATATTTATATTAGTTTGGTGCGCTTTTGGCTTAGGCTGGAAGCTGTACGTAGGAGGATAAGCTGACAATGGAAGAAATGACGAGAGTAGCAGTAGATGCTATGGGCGGTGATAATGCCCCTGTAGAAATCGTAAAGGGTGCGGTAGATGCTGTCAATGCAAATCAGAAGATCAAGGTATATCTGACAGGTAAGGAAGATGTTGTAAAAGCTGAGTTGAGCAAGTATACATACGATACAGAACGCATTGAGGTTGTAAATGCTGACGAAGTAATAGAAACAGCAGAACCTCCTGTTCTGGCAATCAGAAAGAAGAAGAATTCTTCCATTGTGGTTGCACTGAATCTTGTGAAAGATGGAACCTGTGATGCGTTTGTTTCAGCAGGCAGCTCAGGAGCCGTATTAGTAGGAGGACAACTTATTGTAGGAAGAATCAGAGGAATTGAAAGACCACCTCTTGCTCCATTGATTCCTACGGAAAAGGGCTGTTCTTTATTGATCGATTGTGGAGCAAATGTTGATGCAAGACCGTCTCATCTGGTTCAATTTGCCAAGATGGGTTCTGTATATATGGAAAGCGTTATGGGTGTGGAAAAACCCAGAGTAGCAATTGTAAACATTGGTGCTGAGGAAGAAAAAGGAAATGCGCTGGTAAAAGAAACGTTTCCTTTATTGAAAAACTGCCCGGAAATCAATTTCATTGGAAGTATTGAGGCAAGAGATATCCCAACAGGATATGCAGATGTTATCGTTTGTGAAGCCTTCGCCGGAAATATTATTCTTAAGTTATATGAAGGTGTTGGCGCAACTCTGATCAAGAAAGTAAAGGCAGGTATGATGACATCCCTTAGAAGCAAGATCGGTGCCCTTCTTGTAAAACCTGCTCTGAAAAAAACTCTGAAAACATTCGATCTTCAGGAATATGGTGGAGCACCGCTTCTTGGACTGAATGGGCTGGTAGTGAAGACTCATGGCAGTTCCAAAGCAATAGAAATCAAGAATTCTATTCTGCAATGTGTAACATTTAAAGAACAGAAGATCAATGAAAAGATTAAGGATAAAGTAATCCTTAAAGATGAGTAGGAAGGACCTGAGATAATGGAATATGATGCTTTGAGAAAGGTTACGGCTGCAATTCTGGGGATGGACCCTGAAGAAATCCGACCGGATATGACATTTCTCACAGATTTGGGAGCCGATTCCCTTGATGTATACCAGATCGTAATGGGTGTAGAAGAGGAACTTGGTATCACAATTCCTGCGGAAAAAGTAGAAAAAATAGAAACAGTACAGGAAGCTGTTGATTTGATTAAAAGTGTGAAATAAAGCCCTGCATGGGGCTTTTTCCATGAAGAAATTAGGGGTGGAAAGACATGCGTGATATGAATGAAGTTTTGGATGAGCTGCAAAGCAAGATAGGTTACAGCTTTAATAATCGTGATTTGCTGAAACAGGCTCTGACACATAGTTCTTTTGCAAATGAGCAAAAGATCAACAAATTAAAAAATTATGAAAGACTGGAGTTTCTGGGTGATGCTGTTCTGGAACTGGTATCCAGTGAATTTCTGTTCAAGGAGAATCCACAGATGCCGGAAGGGCAACTGACGAAACTGCGTGCTTCCATGGTATGTGAGCCAGCCCTTGCCTATTGTGCAAAGGACATAGATTTAGGTTCTTATATGCTTCTGGGAAAAGGCGAAGAAACAACGGGGGGCAGATACCGCAGTTCTATTACTTCAGATGTTATGGAAGCAATTATTGGAGCTATCTTTCTGGATGGAGGAATAGAAGAAGCGAAGAAGTATATTTATCGTTTTATCTTATCGGATCTGGAAAACAAGATACTTTTCCTGGACAGCAAGACCATTCTTCAGGAAGAGATACAGAAGAAAAAGGATGCACAGCTTCGTTATGAGCTGGTAAGTGAGAATGGACCGGATCATAATAAAGAGTTTGCGGTTGAGGCATATTTAAATGATGTTCTGATAGGATCGGGATCCGGCAGGACCAAGAAGGCGGCAGAACAGCAGGCTGCATATGAGGCACTTCTTAAAATGAAAGGCAAGCATCGCAAATAACTCAATTGATGGGGGACATGAATGTATTTAAAAAGTATAGAGGTACAAGGGTTTAAGTCTTTTGCCAATAAAATCAATTTTCAGTTTCATCAGGGGATCACGGGTATCGTTGGCCCAAATGGATCTGGTAAAAGTAATGTAGCGGATGCTGTGCGCTGGGTATTGGGTGAACAGCGTATTAAACAGCTTCGAGGAGAGTCCATGCAGGATGTCATTTTCTCGGGAACAGAGCTGCGCAAACCTCAGGGATTTGCTTATGTGGCAATTACCTTTGACAATGCGGATCATAAATTAGCCATTGATTACGATGAAGTAACAGTGGCGAGAAGATTGTACCGTTCCGGAGAAAGTGAATATTCAATTAATGGTACACCGTGCAGACTAAAGGATGTTAATGAACTTTTCTATGATACCGGTATTGGTAAGGAAGGCTATTCTATTATTGGTCAGGGTCAGATCGAGAAGATATTAAGTGGTAAACCTGAAGAAAAAAGGGAGCTTTTTGACGAAGCAGCGGGGATTGTTAAGTTCAAGAAGCGTAAGGCAACAGCGCAGAAGAAACTGGAAGATGAGAAACAGAATCTGGTCCGTGTCAATGATATTCTGAGCGAACTTGAAAAACAGGTCGGCCCATTGGAAAAGCAGTCTGAAAAGGCAAAGATATATTTAAAAAAGCGCGAAGAACTGAAAGAACTTGATGTGAATCTGTTTTTACTGGAAAATGGAAGGATCAGGGATCAGCTTGCAGGAGTAGAAGAAAAGTATTCGATCGCAAAAAATGATTATGAACAGGCTGTAAAGCAGTATGATGAAGTAAAGAATGAATATGATTCTATTCAGGGCAGGATTGAAGAACTGGAACAGCAGATTGAAACTGCCAGAAATACAATTTCTGATGCCAGTATGACTCGCGGTAAACTGGAGGGTGAAATTGCTGTTTTAAAAGAGCAGATTAAGAATGCTCAGGGAAATGAACAGCATTTTAATGAGCGTGTGGCGGCCATTCAGGGGCAGATACACGAAAAAGAACAGGAAAAACAGAAACTTCTGGAGAATAAAGCAGTATATGATGAGGAAATGGCTTCGCTGGAAAAAGCCAGAAGCGAGGCAAAGGATTCCTTATCTCAGGTTCAGCAGAGAATTGCGGAATTAAATACACTCATCGAAAAAAATAAAAATCAGATCATTGAAACACTCAACGAAAGAGCTACGATCAAATCAAAAATGAGTAGTTTTGATACCATGATGGAACAACTCAGGATTCGAAAAGCGGAATTGAATTCAAGGCTGCTTCGTGCCAAAAGTGATGAGGCAGAGCGAGATGCTGAAATTAAGGCATTGGAAGAGAAATTTCAGAAGATCAATGACCAGATTATTGAAAAAAATAATCATCTGACACAGTTGGATGAAGAAAATACAGCAATGCGTGCCGGACTGACAGCAAAAGATGAAGAGATACGTTCCTTACAGGAAAAATACCAGCAGAGCAAATCCAGGCTGGATACCATTACCAATCTGACAGAGCGTTATGAGGGTTATGGCGGTAGTATTCAGAAAGTCATGGAACAGAAGGATAAGAATGAGGGTATCATTGGTGTAGTTGCAGATATTATCAAAGTAGAAAAGAAATATGAAACTGCAATTGAAACTGCATTAGGTGGAAACATCCAGAATATAGTAACGGATGATGAAGAAACTGCCAAACAGATGATCGGCTTTTTGAAGAAGAACCGTTATGGACGTGCTACGTTCCTTCCGTTAACGAGTATTACTAAGCCTCAGGAGTTCAAAACACCTGAGGTATTGAATGAAAAAGGTGCAATCGGACTGGCAGATTCACTGGTGCAGACTGAGAAGCGCTATTCGAATGTTGCCAAGGCTATGCTGGGAAGAATTGCAGTTATTGATAATATCGACAATGCAGTCAGGATTGCCCGAAAATATGATTACGGCGTACGTATGGTCACACTAGAGGGAGAACTTCTGGTGCCGGGTGGTGCCATCAGTGGTGGTGCATTTAAGAACAATTCCAATCTTCTCGGAAGAAGAAGGGAAATGGAAGAACTGGAAAAACGTGTTGCACAGTCCATGCAGGCACTGGAAGATGCAAAGACAGCGCTGGAGGAAATGCGCCAGAAAAGAAATGAACTGCGTAAAGCTATTGAAGAAGAAAAGTCTGCTTTACAGGATCTTTTTATCAAGCAGAATACTGCACGTTTGAATGTCGTAACTGCTCAGGAGAGAAAGACAGAAGCAGAGCAGGGATTTGGAGATCTGAAAACAGAGGAAATCGAGATTGGTCAGAAACAGGCTGAAATTGATCGTGATAAAGAAAATATTCTGAAAGAACTGGAGACTTCCAGGCAACAGGAGAAGAATCTGGAACAGGAGATCACATCATATCAGGAAGAACTGGAAGGATATCGTGCAGAAGAATCCGGCAAGACTGGTATGGTGGGCGAATGGGACGTAGCTTATGAAAAACTTTTACAGAAGCAGGAATTCGAGAAAACGAATCTGGATCGAATTGAAACAGAAATGCAACGATTAAAGGATGAATTAAGTGAAGTTGAAGAGAGTTTATCCCAGAGTAGGGCAGAAGCGGAAATCCGTCAGCACAGTATAGAAGAACTGACTATGACAATAGAAGCTTCACATAGCACGCAATCTGATTCTGAAATTGCTTTGAAAGAGAAACAGCGCAGCAGAGAAGAATTGATGACGAAACAGAAGAACTTCTTCACTACCAGAGAAGAAATTTCCGAACGAAAAGCAGGACTTGATAAAGAAGTGTACCGATTGAATGCTCAAAGGGAAAAATTAGAAGAATCTCTGGAGTCTCAGATCAATTACATGTGGAATGAATATGAACTTACATTGAGTTCTGCAGGTGAGCTTCGCAAGGAAGAATTTAATGATGTTCCCTCAATGAGAAAACAGATCAGTGGAATTAAAGATGAAATCCGCAAACTTGGTGATGTCAATGTCAATGCGATTGAAGATTATAAAGTGTTGATGGAAAGATACACTTTCCTGAAGAATCAGCATGATGATCTGATCGAAGCGGAAAAAACACTGGAAGGTATTATCCAGGAGCTTGATACAGCGATGCGCAAACAGTTTGCTGAGAAATTTGAAGAGATCCGCCGTGAATTTGACAAGGTATTTAAAGAACTCTTTGGAGGCGGTAAAGGTACTCTGGAGTTGATAGAGGATGAAGATATTCTGGAAGCAGGTGTCAGGATCATCGCACAGCCGCCTGGTAAGAAGCTGCAGAACATGATGCAGCTCTCCGGTGGTGAAAAATCGTTTACAGCGATTGCTCTTTTATTTGCAATTCAAAGTCTGAAACCATCCCCATTCTGTCTGCTGGACGAGATCGAGGCTGCACTAGATGAAGGAAATGTATCCCGTTTTGCTAAATATCTGAATAAGCTGACTAAAAGCACACAGTTCATTGTAATTACGCATAGACGTGGAACAATGGAACAGGCAGACAGATTATATGGTATTACCATGCAGGAAAAGGGAGTATCTACGCTGGTCAGTGTTAATCTTATAGATAATGCGTTAGATAATTAACAATAAAGGAGGAGTAGAAATGTCGGAGGAAAAGAAAGGCTTTTTCAGTCGATTAAAAGCTGGTCTGACCAAAACAAGAGATAACATCGTATCCGGAATCGATGCAGTTTTTCATGGTGCATCTGAGATTGATGAAGATTTTTATGAGGAACTGGAAGAAATGCTTATTATGGGTGATATTGGCGTCAATGCAACGACAGATATCATGGAAAGAATGAAAGCAGCGGTTAAAGAGAAACATTTAAAACAGCCGTCAGAATGTAAGCAGCTTCTGGTAGAAAGTATCAAAGAACAGATGCGTGTCGGAGAAACTGCCTATGATTTCGAAAAGAAGAAATCAGTTATCTTTATCATAGGTGTAAATGGAGTTGGCAAAACAACATCTGTCGGTAAACTGGCAGGTATTTTGAAAGGACAGGGAAGAAAAGTTCTGATCGCTGCAGCAGATACTTTCCGTGCTGCAGCAGGTGACCAGTTGGCAGAATGGGCACATAGAGCAGGTGTGGATATGATTGGCGGTACTGACGGCGCGGATCCGGCTTCGGTTATATATGATGCGGTAAATGCAGCCAAAGCAAGAAATGTGGATGTACTGATCTGCGATACTGCGGGACGTCTTCATAATAAGAAGAACCTGATGGAAGAACTAAAGAAAATGAACCGTATCATTGACCGCGAATTCCCGGATGCACATCGTGAGAATCTGATTGTTCTGGATGGAACAACTGGACAGAATGCATTGGCTCAGGCCAGAGAATTCGGAGAAGTAACGAATCTGACAGGCATTATCCTGACTAAAATGGATGGAACTGCCAAAGGCGGAATTGCCGTAGCAATCCAGTCCGAATTGAATGTCCCTGTCAAATATATTGGCGTGGGTGAAACAATTGAAGATTTGCAGAAATTTGATGTAGATGAATTTGTAAATGCTCTGTTCGACATCAAAATGGATGAGAATACCAATGGAGAGGAGACGTCAGAACAGGAAGAATAAACAACCCGCTAACAGTACATGATAAATAAGGAGTGGTACAGAGATGGCAGAAATGTTGACATTAGAGAAATTTGAAGAAGCATCTGAAATCGTAAAACAGGTAACATCAGAAACTAAATTGATGTATAGTGAGTTTCTGAGTAATCAGACAGGAAATAAAGTATATCTGAAACCGGAGAACATGCAGCTTACCGGTGCTTATAAATTACGAGGTGCATATTATAAGATCAGCACACTTTCACCTGAGGAACGTGAAAAAGGACTGATCACAGCATCTGCAGGCAATCATGCACAGGGAGTTGCTTATGCAGCCAAAAAGTATGGTGTTAAGGCAGTGATCGTTATGCCGACTACAACACCTCTTATGAAAGTAAACAGAACCAAGAGTTATGGAGCGGAAGTAATCCTGAAAGGTGATGTATATGATGAAGCCTGTGAATATGCCTATCAGTTAGCGGATGAGAAAGGATATACCTTTATTCATCCATTCGATGATCTGACAGTAGCCACAGGACAGGGTACAATAGCAATGGAGATTTTCAAAGAGCTTCCGCTTGTTGATGTCATACTGGTTCCTATTGGTGGTGGCGGACTGGCTACGGGTGTTTCTACACTTGCCAAACTGCTTAATCCCAAAATCAGAGTTATCGGTGTAGAACCGGCGGGTGCCAACTGTATGCAGGAATCATTGAAAAAAGGCGAAGTTACAACACTCCCTGGTGTGAATACAATTGCCGATGGTACGGCTGTAAAGACACCTGGTAAAAATATCTTTCCATATATCCAGAAGAACCTGGACGAAATCATTACAGTACGGGATGAAGAACTGGTTGTATCTTTCCTTGATATTGTAGAAAACCATAAAATGGTAGTAGAAAATTCAGGTCTGCTTACTGTAGCTGCTTTAAAGCATCTTGATGTGAAGAATAAACGTGTTGTATCTATTCTCAGCGGTGGCAATATGGATATTATCACTATGTCTTCTGTGGTGCAGCAGGGATTGATCTTCAGAGACAGAATCTTCACTGTATCTGTATTACTTCCTGATAAGCCGGGTATGCTTAGCAAAGTAGCAGATGTCATTGCAAAAGAAAATGGCAATGTGATCAAACTTGAGCATAATCAGTTCGTATCCATCAACCGTAGTGCAGCAGTTGAACTGCGTATTACTCTGGAGACTTTTGGTACAGAACATAAGCATCAGATTATCAAGGCTCTTGAAGAGAATGGATACCAGCCCAAACAGGTCAGAACAAATATCTAAGCAAGAGGTGTTGATGTATGGGCACTTTGACCAGACACAAAAAAATCATAAAGAGGGTCAGGAATTTCGTAATGATCACGGTAGCGGCATTTATTTATGCAATATCGATCAGCCTGTTTCTTGACCCGAATAATATAGCGCCGGGAGGAATCGCCGGCGTTGCTATTTTAATAAACAGATTTACGCAAATACCTACAGGTACGTTGAATCTTATTCTGAACATTCCTATTGTACTGATGGGATTGTGGAAATTCGGACCACGCTTTATTGCATCTACTTTTTATGCATTGGCAGCAATTACGGTGTTTACCAACTGGATGACTCCTTTTGGAGCAGTAACGCAGGATCTGCTGATCGCATCTGTAATAGGAGGAGCACTGCTTGCCATTTCACTTGCAATCACCTTTAAGGCAGGAGCAACTACCGGAGGCTCAGACATTATTGTTAAGGTTATGAGACTTCGCTGGCGGCATATTAAGACTGGTATTCTGTTCCTTGTATTTGATGCGCTTGTCATCGTAGCATCATGGATCGTATTCAGAGATCTGACAGTTGCGTTTTATGCGGGAGTTGCGGTTGCGGTGGATTCTGTAGTTATGGATTATGTACTGTATGGACCGGATGAGGCGAAGCTGATCTATATTATCAGTGATCATCCACAACACATCAGAGAACGTATCTTACAGGAACTGGATATCACGGCTACATTAATATCAGCAAAAGGAGCCTATTCCATGCAGGATAAGCAGGTTGTTATGGTAGCCATGCGTAAGCAGATGGCTCCGCTTGCAGAAGAAATAGTAAAGGATGAAGATCCCAATGCATTTATGATCGTATCATCTGCCAGTGAAATATTTGGCGAAGGATACAAAGATATCCGAAGAGAACGATTATAAAAAATGAAAGTGTAAAGAAAAAATACTTGACACCCATATGCGTTTGTAGTATTCTAATAAAGTCGCGTGATGCGTAATGACGTGGACATGAATTGCGGAGGCTGCGAAATGAACACTGAGAACCTTTCACAAAAAGCAAAAGAAGAATCTTCAGCAGGTTTTGGAGAAATTGAGAAGCTGGAACTGAGAGGAATGTTGTATGACTTTTACGGTGAACTGCTTACTTCTCATCAGAAGAAAGTCTATGAAGATGCAATAGTGAATGATCTTTCACTTAGTGAAATTGCAGATGAGCAGGGAATCAGCAGACAGGGAGTCCATGATATTATCAAACGATGCGACAAAGCACTTGCAGAATATGAAGAGAAGCTTCATTTGGTAGAGAAATTTACCAGGATCAAGAACATGATCAGTCAGATCGATCAATTGACTGATGATGAGCGAATCAGGCAACTATCCAACGAGATTATAGAGGAGCTTTAAGAATGGCATTTGAGAGCTTAACAGACAAACTGCAGAATGTTTTCAAGAACTTAAGGAGTAAAGGTCGTCTGACCGAAGCTGATGTTAAAGCGGCGTTAAAAGAAGTTAAAATGGCGTTATTGGAAGCAGATGTTAACTTTAAGGTTGTAAAACAGTTCGTAAAAGCTGTAGAGGAACGCGCAATAGGAGCAGACGTTATGAACGGTCTGAATCCCGGGCAGATGGTTATCAAGATCGTTAACGAAGAAATGGTAAATCTGATGGGCTCTGAAACGACAGAACTTGCCTTACAGCCAGGTAAAGCCACAACAGTAATTATGATGTGTGGTCTGCAGGGTGCTGGTAAGACAACTGCTGCGGCCAAGATTGCCGGTAAATTAAAGCTCAAAGGTAAGAAACCATTGCTTGTGGCCTGCGATATATACAGACCGGCTGCAATTGAACAGTTATCTGTGAATGCACAGAAGATTGAAGCCGACTTCTTTTCTATGGGAGTAAATCATAAACCTGTAGATATTGTCAAGGCAGCGTTAGAACATGCAGCCAAGAATAACAATAATGTTGTGATCATTGATACAGCCGGACGTTTACATATTGATGAAGATATGATGGCTGAATTACAGGAGATCAAGGCAAATGTAGAAGTACATCAGACCTTGCTTGTAGTTGATGCAATGACAGGTCAGGATGCAGTTAATGTAGCAAAGGAATTTGATGCGAAGATTGGCGTTGATGGCGTTATCCTTTCCAAGATGGATGGCGATACAAGAGGTGGTGCAGCGTTATCTGTTAAAGCTGTTACCGGAAAGCCTATCCTGTTCGTAAGTACCGGAGAAAAACTGACAGATATTGAGCAGTTCCATCCTGACAGAATGGCAAATCGAATTCTTGGCATGGGCGATGTGCTTACTTTGATCGACAAAGTGGCAGAAGCCAATCTGGACATGGATGCAGATAAAGAGAAAGAAATGACAGCCCGATTAAAGAAGGGCAAGTTCGATTTCGAAGATTATCTGGAAAGTATGTCTCAGATGAAAAAACTCGGAGGACTCTCCAGTATACTGGGTATGATGCCCGGTACGGGAATCAAGGCGAGTGATCTGGAAGGTGTTATAGATGAGAAACAGATTGCCAGAATGGAAGCAATCGTATTGTCCATGACACCGGCAGAACGTAAAGATTCCAAGTTACTTAATCCAAGCAGAAAACATAGAATTGCAAAAGGTGCAGGCGTAGATATTGCAGTTGTGAACCGTTTTATCAAACAGTTTGAACAGGCACAGAAGACAATGAAACAGCTCCCGGGAAGAATGGGAGGATTTGGTGGAAGAAAAGGTAAATTTAAATTTCCTTTTTGATATATAAATAATATTTTTAAGAAAGACTATGAGGTGAATTAAAATGGCAGTAAAAATCAGATTAAGAAGAATGGGTCAGAAGAAAGCTCCTATCTATAGAATTATCGTAGCAGATTCCCGTTCCCCAAGAGATGGAAAATGTATCGAAGAGATCGGTACTTATAATCCTAACACAGATCCAAGCGAATTCAAGGTAAATGAAGAATTAGCTAAGAAGTGGTTATCTAACGGTGCTCAGCCTACAGACGTTGTAGCTAAGATCTTCAAGGCAGCAGGTATTGAGAAATAAGTATAGATATCGGTAGCTCTCTTGGAGGTGTGAATATGAAGGAGTTAGTTGAAGTAATTGCAAAGGCTCTTGTAGACAACCCTGATGAAGTTGTTGTAACCGAGAAGGGAAGCGGTAAGAATATTACAGTAGAACTTCATGTTGCGGCAGAAGATATGGGTAAAGTAATCGGCAAACAGGGAAGAATTGCAAAAGCAATCCGTTCCGTTGTTAAGGCGGCATCATCCAAAGAAAATATCAAGGTAGATGTTGAAATCGTCTAAAATTCAGGGTGTTCTTATTATCAAGAACGCCCTGTTTTCTTAATGGAGGTTACATGGAAGATTTATTACAGGTGGGAGTCATTACCCAGACACATGGTATCCGTGGGGAAGTGAAAGTATTTCCAACTACAGATGATGTAAATCGTTTTAAAAAATTAAAGGAAACGATCCTGGATACCGGAAAAGAACAGATTACACTTGAAATAGAGGGCGTAAAGTTCTTCAAACAGTATGTTATTTTGAAATTTAAAGGTTATGACAATATCAATGATATTGAGAGATATAAAGGTAAGAGTTTATATGTTACCCGTGCAAATGCAGTAAAACTTCGTAAAGATGAATATTTTATCGCTGATTTGATTGATATAGATGTATACGATGAAGAAGATAAACCATTTGGTGTATTAAAAGATGTAATTGAGACAGGTGCAAATGACGTTTATGACATAAAGCTGAAAGATGGCAGAAGTGTATTAGTACCTGCAATCAAAGAATGTATTCTATCTGTAGATATAGAAAACAGAAAGATGGTTATTCACCTGTTAGATGGTTTATTGGAGGACTAAAGACATCATGCATTTTCATGTTATGACATTATTCCCAGAAATGATCATGGAGGGATTGTCTAAAAGTATTATCGGACGTGCACAACAAAAAGAGTGTATTTCACTGGATGCAGTTAATATCAGAGATTATACATTAGACAAGCACAAAAAAGTAGACGATTATCCTTATGGTGGAGGTGCCGGTATGTTAATGCAGGCGCAACCGGTTTATGATGCATATCAGGCAGTCATGGAATCTATTCATGAAAGACAGAAGGATCATTCTGAAAATGACAGGAGAGTACGTGTTATTTACCTGACTCCGCAGGGAGAAGTCTTTTCACAAAAAAAAGCTGTAGAATTGGCGAATGAAGAAGATCTGATTTTTTTATGCGGTCATTATGAAGGAATTGATGAACGTGTCCTTGAAGAAATTGTAACGGACTATATTTCTATCGGAGATTATGTACTTACCGGAGGAGAGTTACCTGCAATGGTAATGATCGATACAATATCCCGACTGGTTCCGGGGGTGCTCAATAACGGAGAATCTGCTCAGACAGAATCTCATTCTGATGGGTTGCTGGAATATCCTCAATATTCCAGACCGGAAGTATGGCGTAACAGGAAAGTCCCGGACGTATTGATTAGCGGACATCATGCTAATATAGAAAAATGGCGTTTGGAACAGGCTATACTGAGAACGCAGGAGCGAAGACCTGATATGTATGCTGCTTATATGGAGGCACATCCACCATTACCGCCTAAGAAGCGGCGACGTAAGGTGTCTGCCGCAACTCAGCTACAGGCAAAACCAGAGGATAACTAAATTGTGTGAAAAATTTAAAATAATGACTTGCATTATTTATATACATAGTGTATATTATTAATGTTGCGATTAAAGATGGTCCTCTGATACGAAGAATGGCTTTCGGGTAAGGCTGGTATTAAGAACGTCGAGTTGATTAAGGAGGCAAACAATGAACGAAATTATTAAAGAGATCGAACAGGCTCAGTTAAAGGAATCCGTAGACAAGTTTAACGTAGGTGATACAGTTAAGGTTTATGGTAAAATCAAGGAAGGTAACCGTGAAAGAATCCAGGTATTCGAAGGTACTGTATTAAAGATTCAGGGCGGCAGCAACCGTGAGACTTTCACAGTTAGAAAGATTTCTAACGGTGTTGGTGTTGAGAAGACATGGCCTATGCATTCTCCTAATGTTGAGAAGGTAGAAGTAGTTAGAACTGGTAAAGTTAGAAGAGCTAAGCTTAACTACTTAAGAAATCGTGTTGGTAAGAAGGCTAAGGTTAAAGAGCTGGTTAAATAATTAACACATAATTTGTTCAAGGCATAAAAACGGAGTCCAATGCGGCTCCGTTTTTCTTGCGTTGAACACATAATTGGAGTATACTAAAAAGTAATATGGTCAATATCATATGGAATAATCGTAATACTGATTAAATTGCAGAAAATGTTACCGGAACGAAAGAGCAGAATATATGGGAAGAAGAAAGGGATTAACCTTTTATCAAAAGAAGAAAAAATTGAATATTGCACTAATCCATGAAATAATCAGTTGGATATTCTGGATTTGCATGTCCGTAGTATTAGCTTTACTTGTGGTATATTGTATAGGAATGAAGACCAGTGTGATCGGCTCATCTATGGAACCAAGTCTGTATAATGGGCAGGAGATATTTCTAAACCGCCTTGTATATAAGATTACATCACCTAAGACAGGAGATGTTGTTGTCTTTTTACCAAATGGCAACGAAAAGTCTCATTATTATGTGAAAAGAGTCGTTGCTGTACCGGGAGATACGCTTTATGTTAAAAATGGTATGCTCTATGTAAATGACGAAGTACAGGATGAGTATATCAATGATAAGATTGCGGAAGCCGGATTAGCTGAAAATGAAATAGAACTTGGTGATGATGAGTATTTTGTAATTGGAGATAACTGTAATAACAGTGAAGACAGCCGCTCTGCCAATATAGGTAATATTAAGAAAGAACATATTATTGGTAAGGCATGGTTCAAAATGGCAGCCCAAAGCAGTTCCATGGGCTTTGTAAATTAAAGAGAAAAGGAAAATATAGTATATGGCAAATTATCAATGGTATCCCGGGCATATGACCAAAGCAAAAAGAATGATGCAGGAGGATATTAAACTAATAGATCTGGTGATCGAACTGGTGGATGCAAGAATTCCGCTTGGCAGTCGCAACCCTGATATTGATGAATTGGGGAAGAATAAGTCAAGGTTGATTCTTTTGAATAAATCAGATCTAGCAGATGCCAGACAGAACAAGTTATGGCTGGAGTATTTTGCACAGAAAGGAATCCGTGCAGTAGAGATCAATTCCAAGAATGGAACAGGTGTCAAATCAATCCAGAATGTAGTGCAGGAGGTCTGCAAAGACAAGATAGAACGAGACAGACGTAGAGGTATTCTCAATCGTCCGGTAAGAGCAATGGTTGTTGGAATTCCTAATGTAGGTAAATCCACTTTTATTAATTCCTTTGCAGGAAAAGCATGTGCAAAGACAGGCAACAAACCTGGTGTGACCAAAGGAAAACAGTGGATTCGACTGAATAAGGGACTGGAACTTCTGGATACTCCCGGTATCTTATGGCCTAAGTTCGAAGATCAGACGGTAGGTCTGCATCTTGCCATGATCGGCTCTATGAACGATGAAATTATTCATCTGGATGAATTGGCATATGAACTGATCAAATTCATTTCAAAGGAATATGAAGGATTGCTTGAGAAAAGATATGAGATTACTGTTCAGCCGGATGCATATGATACATTGAAAGAAATATGTATCAGCCGCAGATGTTATCTGAAGGGCGAGGAGTTGGATATTATGAAGGCATCCGCACTGGTTGTTGAGGATTTCAGAAGTGGCAGACTTGGAAGGATCACCATTGAACAACCGCCTGCCATGCAACAGAATCAATTACCTGAACAGGAATAATAGAAGAAAATAAATAAACAGGGGAAATACGTCAATGAAAAACATTTTGAAGGAAATTTTAAGTACCAGTATTTATCTGCTGGTTGTTCTATGTGCTGCATATTTGATCATTACTTATGTTGGACAGCGAACGCAGGTCAGCGGAAGCAGTATGGAAACAACTCTAAGTGATGGAGACAATTTACTTGTAGATAAGATAACGTATCGTTTTTCAGATCCGAAACGGTTTGATATTATTGTATTTCCTTTTCAATATGATGCGGATACCTATTATATTAAAAGAATTATTGGCATGCCTGGAGAAACGGTTCAAATTGATTATGATGGTAATATTTATATAGATGGTGAAATTCTGGAAGAGTCTTATGGCAGAGAGGTGATTCAGAATCCTGGGCGGGCAGCCGAGCCGATCACCCTGGGTGAAGATGAATATTTTGTTATGGGTGATAACCGTAATAACAGTTCTGACAGCCGCGATCCGTCTGTTGGCAATATTCATAGAAAGGATATTATAGGCAGGGCATGGGTCAGAATATGGCCGTTCTCCAAATTTGGAGTGCTGAAACATCAATAATTTGAATAGCACACAGGAAATGAGGATTCGTATGAAGAAAATAGGTGAAATAAAAGAAGAATTGCAGGCAGCGCAGGACGATATGCTGCCTGTTTTTATTAAAGAATATGAAGAAGATGAAAGAAACGGGGTAAAGACACTCGTTGCAAAAGCCAGAAAAAGAATAGATGCACTGGAACATGAGATTGCACGTACCGAACAAATGAAAAGATATGAAAAGGAATATGCATCTTATGGATATATTTGTGGTATTGATGAGGTTGGCAGGGGACCGTTAGCAGGTCCTGTAGTCGCAGGTGCAGTTATTTTACCTAAGGACTGTAAGATTCTGTATCTGAATGACTCAAAACAGCTTACAGCGAAGAAACGTGATGAACTGTATGACATTATCATGGAAGAGGCAGTCGCAGTAGGACTTGGATTTGCTTCCTATGAAAGAATTGACGAAATCAATATTCTGCAGGCTACCTATGAAGCGATGAGAGAGGCTATTAGTAAATTGGCAGTTCCACCCGATATATTATTAAACGATGCTGTGACGATACCACAGGTGACAATACCGCAGGTGCCTATTATCAAGGGTGATGCCAAGAGCGTGTCTATCGCGGCAGCAAGTATTGTAGCAAAAGTTACAAGGGACAGGATGATGGTAAAATATGATGAGCTATATCCGGAATATCATTTTGCAGAGAATAAAGGATATGGTTCAGCAGCACATATAGAGGCGTTGAAGAAATATGGACCAACACCTATTCACAGGAAATCATTTATACAAAATTTTGTAACTGTTTAGAAACTATGATATAGATGAACTTGTGAATAGTGATACATAGACAGGGTGGTGAGCAGATTGGATGGATATACTTCTACAATGATGCAGGGGCAGGGTTATGCATCTGTAGGACAGAGTTATGTTCAGCATACAGGAGAGACTGCCAGTACCAGAATCACAGGGAATCAGGTATCGACAGAGCTTCTGACGGATTTAAAGGCAGGAGATACCTTTCAGGGTGAGATTATGTCTGTAAATGGACAGGATGTTCAGCTACAGCTTACAAATGGACAATATATGGCAGCCAAGTTGGAGGCACAGATGCAACTTGCTCTTGGACAGATTTTGAATTTTGAAGTCCAGTCAAATCAGAATAACCGTATCGTATTAAAACCGTTGTATACGAATCTGTTACAACAGCAAGTCGGGGAAGCAGCACTAAGGGCAGCTTCACTTCCGGTGAATCAGAAGAGTTTACAGCTTGTATCCATGATGATTGAGAATGGGGTATCTATTGATAAAAATAATCTTCCCAAATTGTATCGGCAGATTGTTCAGAATCCAGAGGCACCCATTTCGGATATTCTTCATCTTAATAAACTCAATATTCCAATTACAGAAGATAATCTTACCCAATATGCACAGTATAAAGGGATGGAACATCAATTACTGGGCGGGATAGAAGATACTTCTAAGGAAATCCTGTCGTTATATGATGAATTAGCGGATGCAGGCTTTAACGAAAGCACACAGACTGCAGCTGGTCAGGGAACGCCCACAGCCGTTTCATACATGGATGATGTGGTTCGTTTCCTTTTGCAGGATGAATCGGAAGGAAATGCGCAGGAGCAGATTGTGAATACGGAGCAGGAGGCGAATCCGTCAGTTGATTCTCAGTCAGGTACAACGAATCAGAATACAACAGATACAGTTCTGAACCAACAGACAAATTCTCCGGTCAGTGAACTGGCAGATGCAGATGTAAAAAAGACAGATGCTTCTACTTCTGGCAATAAAGGACAAGAGATAACAGATCTGGAGAACACACCGGAGAATAAGAATACTCTACGGACAGAGCATAAGGGGCAGCCATTTACTTTTAAGACGGAGACAGATTGGAAAGAGCAACTGTCAAAGTGGCTGGAGGAAACGCCACAATCCAGAGAGAAAATCTATCATTCTGACCGTTTCCGTGAAGTGCTGACCAAAGCGTTGACAGACAAGTGGACTCTTACGCCGGAGGATGTTGGTGAGAAGCAGAAAGTGGAACAGTTCTATCATAGATTAAGTGCGGAAAGTGAGCAGCTTTCACAACTGATGCAGGATTCAGCCCAGAACCGCACAGCCGGCTCCAGTGCCAGAAACATCAATGAAAATATCAGTTTCATGAATGAACTGAATCAGACTTTCCAGTATGTACAGCTTCCACTGAAAATGTCAGGCAAAAATGCCAATGGTGAGTTATATGTCTGTACGAACAAGAAAAATCTTGCAAAGAGGAGCGGTACGCTTACAGCACTGTTGCATCTGGATATGGCAAATCTTGGTCCGATGGATATTAAAATATCTCTGGAAACAGAGAAAGATATACTGACAACAAGATTCTGCCTGGAAGAGGATGTAGTTTCCTTTATGCAGGAACATATGGAAGAATTGACTAATAGACTGACCAGAGCAGGATATTTCTGCAAGACATATGTGGAGCCAAGGCAAGAGCAGCAATCAGTTATGGAAGTCATAGAGGAACAATCAGGTGTTCATGTCACACCACTTAGTTATCAGGCATTTGATATTAAGGCATAGTGCGCAGAAATGAGGATTAGTTTAGTATGGAGGAGAAGAGAAAACCAACACAGGCAGTAGCTCTGGAATATGATCCCGCTGACAATGCCCCCAAAGTAATTGCCATGGGGCGCGGTGCATTGGCTGATCGTATCATAGAAAAAGCCAAGGATGCAGATATTCCTGTGCATCGTGATGATAAGCTGGCAGATACGCTGTCCAAGCTGGAGATCGGAGATATGATCCCGCCGGAGTTATATAGCGCTGTAGCTGAGATTCTGGTATTCGTAGACAGCATGGATAAAATAAAAGCAAAGGTAAATGCATATCATGAACAAAAGGCAGACGGGAAGCGAATATGAGAAGAGAGCAGCGCAGTATCTGCAGGATAAAGGTGTCAGGGTACTGGAGTTAAATTACAGGAATCGTAAGGGTGAGATAGATCTGATTGCCCAAGATGGAGAATATCTGGTTTTCGTAGAAGTCAAATATCGTAAAGATTCGAAGAAGGGTTCTCCGGAAGAAGCTGTTAATTACAGGAAAAGACAGAATATCTGTCGTGTGGCAGATTATTACAGAATGACGCATGGCATCGGTGAATTTACCCCGATACGTTATGATGTGATTGCTTTTTGTGGTGATGAGATCACATGGTATCGGAACGCATTTGAACATGTGTGGTAACTGATACAGGTTTTATAAGATAATTACGAAACTTGGATAGAGAATGGCACGAATTGTGCAGGTTTAACAATGCAACACAGA